>JGI12210J13797_10280637_pt1 | contig 24041 bp, 20 predicted proteins | sample ElkSlonscriptome_3_FD_13797 | JGI IMG/M metagenome (IMG submission 13797)
TGGTGGCATAGGAATTCCAGGACGCGGCACTGGCGTCCGGTTTCACCGAGCCGTGAGCTAGTGCTCGGCAGCTGGTTTTGCGTAAAGACCTGCTGCGGGGTGCTTAAGCCGGTGGCAAGCCCGTCATCCGGCGCCACGCACTGAATTGGCCCATGTGAATCATGATGTGGCCGCCCATGTAAAAAGCGTGCATGGAGCCCATGCTGCCAAACCGGCCACGCATCGCCTCGTTCGGGTTCTCTTGAGTGAACACCGTGTCCATCGCCCCTAGCAACGCTTCGATGGCGACATCATGGGCGGTGAAAAATCGCTCGGTCACTTCCCCCATGGTCGGGTAAACCCCGCCGTCCGGGTCGTCTTGGCAGGTTGCTTTCGGCGAAAAGAGTTCCTCGTAGCGAGCCGTCGGCTCGATCGAAGATGCGTCGCCACCCAGGTCGCGGACGATCCGGCAGGGGTAAATGCTGAGGTGGCCCAGAATGAACGCCGGATGATTCGACGTCACGACTTCGCCGTTGACTTGGGCGAAACGTGAGAACTGGGAAGCCGGGACGTCTTCCAACAGTCGCCGCGCGTACCCGACGCTCAAACGCGCCGAGTCGGCAATCATGGCTCCGATCATCGTTTGCCTTCCAAATTGCTTATTCGGGAACGGCCCGCATGCCGGGACAACTTCTGTGATCCAGATGGGAAATCCTGTCGCTCAAGCAGAGCCTAACTTTGCGATGGAGCATAGCCGAGCGGACTTTAAAACGCGATGCCGGTCCGCCGCCACGTCGGCCAGCCTGTCTAGCCCGGCCTGCCCCGCCCCGCCCCGCCAAGCCTAACCCGCCAAGCCTAACCCGCCCAACCTATCCCGCCCAGCCACGCCCGTGATCGTGCAGGGCCAGGAAATTCTCTTGCGGGACCTGGGCCGGATCGCCTACACGTCGGGCCGACGCATCGAACCCTGAAAGTCACCTTTCGAGACGCCTCACATGCAAGCGTATTGCCCCCTCTTGGATCGGACCACCGCAGTAACTTCCACCCCCTATCGGCGTGGCGACTGGGCGGTCGTCCGTTGCGAAGAAACCGACTTCGTTTTCTTGGCAAACCCGCCGGATTACTCGCGGTTGGAAAGCGAATTTGCTTGGGAAAAGACGTTCTTGGCAGAGCGTGCCAGGCGGGAGCAGGAGGAGCCGATCGCAAAGCGTGTCTCAGCGTTCGCGAAGCGTTTGAAGTTGCGATGGAACCCGAAACGCAACAAAATCGCTCGACTCGCGGACGACTTTCTCCGCCGGCGGTCCGCTACCGACATCCCTACCGTTCTAGACATCGGTTGCGGTGGTGGCGGACTCCTCGTCCACGTCAGCGAAGAGGCGAGACAGCGGAACCAATCGATCGTTCCGATCGGGATCGAAGTGTCCCGGCAACTAGCTCTCGACACGGAGGCGAGATTGCAACGCTTCGACGGCCGGGTTATTCAAGCCAACGCCGTTGACGGTGTCGGTTCGCTGCCCGCGGCGAGCGTCGATCTGGTGTTGATGTCGTCATTCCTCGAGCACGAATGCCAACCGTTTGTACTTTTGCAGCGACTTCGCAACGCCCTGCGGCCCGGGGCAGCGGTGATTCTGAAAGTGCCCAATTTCGACTGTTGGAACCGGCGGATTCGACACAAGCGATGGAGCGGCTTCCGGTATCCCGATCACGTGAACTATTTCACCCCCGCGACACTGCGGTTGCTCGCCGACCAAACCGGCATGCATGTCGCGCAGCAGCGCCTGCGTGACCGGTCACCGCTGAGTGACAACATGTATGCCGTGCTTAAGCGTGCTGCCTAGCACCTTTTGCCGATATCCACGCCGCCCCCTCTTTCCCCGGGGGCGGGCTGACAGAAGGCGTTTCGTTCCGGCGCCGGCTAGGCGGCCTGGCGATTGCGGGTGAACGAACGCGGCTGACGACAGCGGCCCATGGCGGCTCTCCAGCATTTCGACGCGGAACGACTGCCGTCCAAAATGGCCGCGTAATCCTCACCAAGTACATGGTCGTAGGTCATTGCGGCGGTCAGCGAGTTGTTCTGGCCGTCAATCTCTGCAGAAATTCGCTTGCGGTACCTCAAGGCACGGAGTTTTTCGAGCCTCGTCGTGTACTTTCTGAATTTGGCGACGACTGCCGCCGGGGCCGTGATCGCTTCGGCCAGTTCTGCTTGAGTGCCAGACTTCTCCGCGTGCTCAGCAAGGATCGTCTCCAGCTTCAGTTTCGTATCCTGATCACTTGAACGAGCCGAGGATCGCACGAAGTGATACCAAGCCCGGTAGTCTGGTTTCTCGATCGGATTTGGTGACAGGCTTCGAATCGTTTCGAGCGTGGAAAAGAAAGCCAATGGTACCGACAATGCAAAGCCCATGACGTCTTTGGTCGGGTCCTGCTGGTTTTCCTGGCCAAACTGGTGACCGGGATTACTACGCGGATCTTTGGAATCGTAGCTATGGTGACCGCCTCCAGTACTGGCCGGGCTGTAGCCGTTGAGCGAGAAGGGATGCGGAGAGTGTAACGCACGTGCGTTGTGAAGCACCGCTTGGTAACTTACATAAACATCCGGAATGCTGCTACGAAATACCTCGCCATTTGGTCCGGCGATCTGGTTCAGGAACGTGCGGGCAATACAACCGTGGTAGATCGCAGGCTTGGGGCCCATGTCACGCAGATCACATCGAAACAGACGCTGTCGTGACTCGTCACAATCCACTTGCTCCGTCGATCCGTAAACGCGATCGCGTTGAAATTTGACACTGCCGGTGCGCTTGCCGTACCCTGCGACCGGCCATCCGTAGGTCGGTCGGTCCCAGCTCAACGAATCGGGCCGCTGCTGTTCAAGCAGTTGCCGCAGGAACGAAAACTGTCCCGGTAAAATAGCGTCGTCGTCTCCGATGAAGATGACGTATTCGCCCGAGCTGTGCTGCAACGCGAACTCGAAATTTTGCCGCATCGAAACCCGGCGGCCCGTATTGATGTAACGGAGTCTGCTGTCAGAAGCCTGGTTCACGACATCCACCGTGCCGTCCTCACTCGCATTGTCGCTAACAATGATCTCAAAATCTTGATCGTCGACCCGTAAAGCCGTCTGCAGAGTCTTCGACAAGTATTGGGCACGCTCCCGCGTCGGAATGATGAGGCTGATGATCATGCGTCAACTCTGAAATAGTCCATGAATCGGGGTCGAAACGAGCCGCATTTCATTACCAGCCAAGCCGTGCCGGAGTCAATGAGGATTATTTGCACCCGCCCCTGGAAGGCTATTTTTGATCGGTCCAGCAGAGTGGTTCGTGTGGGCGCTGGTGCAATTTTATAGAAGGTTGGGTACAGGCCGGGCAGACTGCGGCGAGCGATGCGTCCGGCCAGCGTGAATGCACTCCCCTCCACTCCTCAGGGTGCTCTGATTTGGTATTGCTGGTACGTGTCAAAAGCGTTAATTTGCGTTGGCTTCCACTGGACGAAGGATCGGGTGAAGCTTCTTTCGCGTGATTAAAGGATTAATCCATGTCGGTCGTACTATTGGCCGGAGGCCTGGGGACCCGGCTCCAGGAAGAAACCAGTTCCAGGCCAAAGCCGATGGTCGAGATCGGCGGGCGCCCCATACTGTGGCACATCATGAAGCACTTTGCTCATCATGGCCACGACGATTTTCATATCGCATGCGGGTACATGGGCGATTTCATCAAAGGTTATTTTCTGGACCAGTACAACCTTTCTGGTGACTTGTCGATCGACTTCAGCCGCAACGTCGTGTCTCGCCAGGAGTGCGATGCGGAAAATTGGCGAGTCAATTTGGTCGACACAGGAATCGACACGCAAACCGGTGGTCGTCTTCTGCGGCTGAAGCCGCGTTTGGACTCCGGCACCTTCCTGCTGACCTATGGTGACGGCGTCAGTGATCTCAATATCGATGAGCTCTTGGATTTCCATCGTTCTCATGGACGTCTCGCGACGGTGACCGCGGTTCGGCCTCCTGCACGCTTTGGGGGGCTGATCATGAACGGAGACCTGGTGGATCGTTTCACCGAGAAACCGGTTTCGGGTGAGGGGTGGATCAATGGCGGATTTCTCGTGTTTGAGCCCGGGATCTTCGATTATCTGTCATCCGACCGGGACAGTCTGGAAGTTGATGCCTTGGAGCGAGTGGCCGCCGACGGCCAGCTAGCAGCCTACCGACACCATGGGTTCTGGCAATGCATGGATACCCTGCGGGACAAGCAGTATTTGCAGCGACTGTGGGACGATGATTCGGCACCTTGGCGAACCTGGGATCGTGACGAAAAGGAAACGCGTCTACGGATCCGTCCACAAGTGGTAAAGGCTGCTTGAAAGGGGACAGCGAATCGCTTCAGCGGTCATCGAGGACTTTGGGACAATCTATGATTTCCTCCATTTGATCGGCGGACTGCGTTGCCAAGTCAGCGGGCACGAGCGACTGATTTCTTCCACATGAACCGTTCGAAACAGCAATTTACGACAAGGAACAGACAATGAACCCAACAACAGGCGTGGAAGCTCGCCGGGCCGATTTCTGGCGAGACCGTCCTGTGCTAGTGACCGGAGCCACCGGTTTAGTTGGCGGCTGGCTGGTGAAGTCTTTGCTGCAGGCTCAGGCCGACGTCGTCTGCCTGGTGCGAGATTGGACGCCGAATGCTGAGATCGTTCGTAGCGGCGACTTGGATCGTGTGAACGTCGTCCGCGGTGACATCTGTGATCAAGATTGCCTGGAGCGGGTACTCGGTGAATTCGAGATCGCGACGGTCATGCACCTTGCGGCGCAAACCATCGTCGGTATTGCCAATCGTAATCCGGTGTCGACTTTCGAGGCAAATATCGGCGGGACTTGGAAGCTGATGGAAGCGTGTCGACGTAGCCCCAAGGTGAAGCAAATTGTGGTGGCCTCCTCGGACAAAGCATACGGTGACGCGAAGGTCCTTCCGTACACGGAAGAAACCCCACTGGCAGGCATGCACCCGTATGACGTAAGTAAGTCCTGCGGAGACCTGATCGCACAGACCTACGCGAACACCTACGACCTGCCGGTGTGCGTCACCCGGTGCGGCAACTTTTATGGCGGGGGAGATTTGAATTGGAATCGAATCATTCCCGGCACCATTCGATCCGTCATTCGAGGCGATTCGCCCGTCATCCGGTCGGACGGTTCATATGTTCGGGACTACTTCTATGTCGAAGACGGAGCGGCTGCTTACATGCATCTCGCAGAGCAAATGGCTTCACGGCCTGAGCTAAATGGGGAGGCATTTAACCTGTCGACGGAGATTCAGGTTTCGGTGCTGGAGCTGGTCGAAGCGATCCTGCGTCAGATGAAGACCCCCGTTGAACCTGTCGTGCTTGGGGAGGCATCCAACGAAATTCAGCATCAATACCTCGATGCCAGCAAGGCAAAGGAAATGCTGCAATGGAAACCCGCATTTACATTGGACCAAGGGCTGGCAAGGACAATCCAGTGGTACACAAGTCACTTCCAAACGAACCAGAGACAATGCAACACAACTCCACCTGTCGGTCGTGTGGCGGCAGCCGCCTGAGCGACGTCCTTTCCCTTGGTCGGACGCCGCTCGCCAACGCCTTACTGGACGAATGCCAGCTGAGTCATCCTGAGCCTCGCTGGTCGCTCGACTTGGTTCGTTGCCTGGATTGTGCCTTGGTCCAGATCACGGAAACAGTTCCACCGGAGAGCATGTTCAGCGAATATGCCTATTTCTCGTCGTTCTCCGACACAATGGTGACACACGCCCGCAAGATTGCGGAGCACCTCGTCAATCAGCGTGGTTTGGGCGAATCGAGCCAGGTCGTTGAGATCGCGAGCAACGACGGCTATTTGCTTCAATGGTATGCCGAAAGCGGTGTTCCCGTTTTAGGTATCGAGCCTGCGAAAAACATTGCGAAGGTCGCGATCGAGCAACGGGGTGTCCCTACGATTTCGAAGTTCTTCGGGCTCCAGCTCGCCACCGAGCTCGCTGAAAGGGGCCACGCTGCCGATGTCATCCACGCCAATAACGTTCTTGCTCACGTGCCGGACTTGAATGGCGTCGTCGAGGGATTCAAGACCCTGCTTAAACCAAATGGTCGAGTGGTCGTCGAGGCTCCGTATTTGGGAGACCTGATCGAGCATGTCGAGTTTGATACGATCTACCACGAGCATCTGTGCTACTTCTCGTTGACCGCGCTGGTCGCGCTGTTTGCCCGTCACGGCCTAGACATCGTGGACGTCGAGCGACTGGCGATTCACGGCGGCTCCCTTCGAATTTATGCCACGCACGCGTCGTCAGAGATTGTCTCGCCAGCCGTCCGCAGCCTCCTTGACGAAGAAGCTTCGTGGGTCGACTCCCAAGAGTATCACGATCGATTTGCGTCTCGCGTGGAAGACTTACGCCACTCGCTGACTGAACATCTCCATCAGCTCAAAACCGCGGGGAAGCGGATCGCCGTTTACGGTGCATCCGCCAAGGGCAGTACCCTGATGAACTACTTTGGAATCGATACCGGTTTAATCGATTACGTGGTCGACCGTAGCACAGTCAAGCAAGGCCGGTATACGCCTGGCACACACTTGAAGATCTACGACCCGCAACGTCTGCTCGACGATCAGCCCGACTACTGTCTGCTGTTGACCTGGAACTTTGCGGAAGAGATTATGCGGCAGCAGAATGCTTACCGATTAAACGGCGGAAAGTTTATCATCCCCGTCCCCGAAGTTCGAGTCGCTTAGTGACTGTCCGATAAATGTGGCTACGCCCCCAGTGCGTGGAATTTCCGCCCTCTGTCGGCGGCAGCGACAGTTGCCGCCGAAGTTTTCAGGTAGATGCTCGGGCAACAGCGGAGCGTGTGTTTTTTGAAGTCGATTCAGTCGCCATATGCAGTTTATACCGACAAAATTTGACGCTGCTTGGCTTTTGAGGATACAGCCTCATCCGGACATGCGAGGCTTTTTCGCCCGGACTTGGTGCGAAGAAGAATTTCGGCATCATGGTCTTTGTGACCGCTTCGTTCAGTGCAGTGTGTCATTCAATGAGCACGAGGGGACTGTGCGAGGGATGCATCTGCAAATGGCGCCCGCGGAGGAGGTAAAAATCGTGCGATGCACCCGCGGTGCAATCTTTGACGTCATCGTCGATTGTCGGCCGGGTTCAGCGACGTTTGGCACGTGGGAAGCGTTTTACTTGAATGAAGACAACCACGATGCGGTTTATGTTCCAAAAGGCTTCGCACATGGGTTTCAGGCTCTGGCCACCCGTACGGAAGTGTTTTACCATATAAGTCAGTTTCACGATCCCGAATGCGCTCGAAGCTTCCACTATTTAGACAAAGACATCGGTATTTCGTGGCCGAAGCCGGTTTCGGTCGTCTCGCCGAAAGATAAAAAAGCCATGGCGTTCGCAACGTGCTCGGCTGAATTTCAGGAGTAGTTCGTCATTCGGGCCTGCCCCTTCGAATGTCCCATTTGCCGTAGCGAGTCTGGTCGACTGTGTCTCGTGCTGCGATCGCTCTGCCTCGCGACGCTTTTCAGGAATTTTCATGGACGATTCGTCATTTTGCCCCGTCTGCCACCATTCGGATGGCAATGTTCTGATCGAGCACCGGTCCGCCGTCCCTACGTTGCAGAACACGACACTGCCGACCAAGGAGGCTGCTCTCGATTTCCCCACCGGTTCGCTACGAATGGTTCGTTGCTCGGCGTGCGGCTTTGTCTGGAACGCAGACTTCGATCCAGGTCTCATATTCTATGACGCAGGCTACAACAACGACGTTTCGACATCCAGTTTTTATGCGAAGCATCTTGAAGCGATGGCAGAGCGGGTCATCCAGTCGGTCCCACGTAATCATCCCATCCGTTATGTCGAGATCGGCTGCGGTGAAGCGGATTTTCTGAATCTGGTAGTTCAGAAATCAGGTGGCCGCTGTGTCTCGGCAGTCGGGTTCGACCCGTCTTTTACCGGTGAAAGCAGACTATTGCCTGGAGTAACCATTCACAAAACCTTTTTTGGCAAGGAGCAGCTTTCTCTGGTTCCTGAGGGCACCAACGTCATTTGTTCGCGGCACACGATCGAGCATGTACCGGATGTGCAAGGATTTGTAGGTGCTCTTGCTTTGGCGACCAAGTCGGCTGAGCGAAGACTATTCCTGGAGACCCCCGACGCAGACTGGATCCTGCGTCATGTTGCATTTCAGGACTTCTTCTACGAGCACTGCTCGCTGTTCACTCCGGATGCGATGGTGCGATTGTTGGCTAATCATGCGTTAACTGGCGAAGTAGCGAGTGTCTACGGAGGGCAGTACATGTGGGTAGAGGCCCGACGCTCGGCGGCGAACCAAATCGAGAGCTTGAGCTCACGCGGTGATTCGCTTGCTTTAGCTGGGCACTACATCGAAAAACAAACGGCCTTGATCGAGCACTGGGCTTCGTCTGTAAAGGATCGCCGCACGCGAGGTCCTGTTGCTATATGGGGTGGTGCGTCGAAGGGGGTTACTTTCGCGTTGCTCTTGACGAGGGAGCTTGGATGTGAACTGGACTGTGCCATTGATCTTAACTCTGCGAAGCAGGGTCGCTATCTGCCGACGACAGGACTGCCAGTCGTTGCTCCCGAAGAAGCAAGAGGCCTGGGCGTTCAAACCGTCCTAATCATGAATCCCAATTACGAGGATGAAATCCGTGCCCTGGCGGAGCAAATGGGGTGGTACCCGGAGTTCGTTACCCTGAACTCGGTCGCAGCTGGACACAGCGGATGAGGGTTCTGGTCACTGGCGCGACGGGCTTCGTGGGGCAACACGTGGTCCGGGAGATGGTCAAACGGGGGCACACAATTTCCGTCTTGGCACGCTCGCACGATCATCTTTCTCGTGTGGACTGGCTCGATGACGTAGGCGTAGTTCCTGGCGACCTCGGCCGGGAAGAGTCCGTCGACTGGAAGGCGGTCGACTGTCCAGACGCATTGATGCACTTGGCTTGGCCGGGCCTGAGAGATTTTCGAGATCCGGCCCATTTTGAAACACACGCCCTGTCGGCTTATCGATTCATACGACGTGTCGTGGACGGCGGTTGCAATCGCGTTCTGGTTGCCGGGACGTGCTTGGAGTACGGGATGCGCGAAGGCTGTTTGAACGAATCGATGCCGGCGTGCCCTTCGCTCCCATACGCGGTCGGCAAAGACTTTTTACGAAGGACGCTTCAGCTGCTCGGAAGCGAGAAGCCGTTTGATTTGGTCTGGGGGCGACTGTTCTACATGTACGGGCCTGGCCAGAATCCTCGCAGTTTGCTTGCCCAGTTGGACGCCGCCATTGACCGTGGCGAATCGACGTTTGATATGTCGGGCGGTGAACAACTTCGAGATTACTTGCCGGTCGAAGACGTTGCACGTAGTTTGGCGGACTTGACGGAAGCGACTCAGCATGTTGGTATTACCAATGTTTGCAGCGGAAAACCGGTTTCGGTTCGGAGACTGGTCGAGCAGCACATTGAAAAACGCCGGGCGACGATTCGCCTGAACCTTGGTCATTATCCCTACCCCGATTACGAGCCTTTCGCGTTTTGGGGCGATAACCGCATTCTGCAATCTCTTGAGACGTCTGTATGAGTACCCCTAATCCGATCCATGCATTTGAAAAGGAATGCGCCGAACGCGTGGCGCAATATCCGGATACCTCCCTTGCCGAAGCGGGACGTGCGTTTGTCCGAGAGAGTACACAGCCGAAGTACTCGTACAATTTTTCCTGGCTTGGGCGCCCGATCATCCAGTACCCACAGGATATCGTCGCGATGCAAGAATTGGTCTGGCGTATCCAGCCCGATCTGATTATCGAAACCGGCATCGCCCACGGGGGCTCGTTGATCTTGTCGGCCTCTTTGCTTGAGCTCAATGCCGCATGCGGCGGTGACGCGGCAGCTCAAGTTTTGGGTGTCGATATCGACATCCGCGAGCATAATCGTGAAGCTATTTTATCGCATCCGATGTCGAAACGGATCACCATGATTCAGGGATCGAGCATCGAGCCAGAGATTATCGAGCAAGTTCGCAGCCATGCCAAAGGCAAACAGCGGATTCTAGTTTGCTTGGACAGCAATCATACCCACGACCACGTTCTGGCAGAGCTCGAGGCCTACGCACCGCTGACAAGTGTCGGCAGCTACTGTGTCGTGTTCGACACGATCGTGGAAGAATTGCCTAGTGAAATGTACCCCGACCGGAACTGGGGTCCTGGGAATAGTCCTCAGTCAGCCGTGATGGCTTACCTTCAATCGCACCCTGAGTTCGAAATCGACCATTCGATGGACAATAAATTGCTGATCAGCGTCGCGCCGAAGGGTTATTTGCAGCGAAAGCGATAAGGCCGTGGCTTTAGGCGGCGCGGCGGACGGCTTTCATGTGCCAACCGAATGTGGCTAGCTCACTGGAACGCCGCTTGTGACGTGGGCCGTCGAGGGCCGCCATGATGCGGATGCTCATTCGTGCCGCCGACAGGCATACGAAACTGATCGGGTCGACCCACGTGCCGCCGTATCGCCGTCGAACCGAGCCGACTCGTCCGATCTCTTGGTCCATGACGTCGAAAAAACCACCGTTGGGTTGTAATTCGACAATTTCGAACCCGTGATTCGTCATTTGCTCGTTGTAAAAGTACTCCGAGAAGCCGGTTGCATAATGATAGGGGGCGAAGTGCGTCCAGCTGACAAAAGGCGCTGTGATGATCAGCAAGCCTTCCGGTTTGACAAGTCGTGTCAGTTTCTCGACCGCCCGAACAGGATCGACCACGTGCTCGAGGACCTCGGTGCACAACACCGCGTCGAATAATTCCTCTTCCGGAATATCATACAGGTCGCAGACAAAGTCGAGTTGCGTAGTGTCGAACTCTTCCGTTTGCAATCCTTTTCGGTTTCCCTTGCCGTCGTACTGGGCTATGTCTTGCGAACGATAATCGAGGTGAGAACAGTATTGCTTGTACTGACATTCGCCTGCGCCGACATCTAAAATCCGACGTCCCGCAGGAATGTTTTCGAGCGTCTCCCGAACCCAGTTTTGGCGTGCTTTAAGGTTTTTGATCCGTCCCATTTCGATAGGCCTTTCGTTTGAAGTCGGCTAGGCAGCTGCCAAGGGTTGGTGATCTGAAGTGGTGAAGTTTGAGGCACCAATCAGTTCGAAGATGGAATTTATTTCGTCTTTGTAGATCTCGGTATAGCCCGCTTCCAGAATCGACTGCCGAACTCTTGAGGCCGAGTTTACCAACTCTTTGTTGCCGCTGAAATCAGGATGGGCGTCGCACAGTTCGACGATCAGCATTTTCGGCTTCCAGTGCGAGAGATCGAATCCCTTGAAAACATTCTCTTCGTAGCCTTCAACGTCAACTACCAAGAGGTCGAAACCGACTGGCGTTTTGGTGTTTTTGAGGATGCTGTCCAGGCGACATACCCGCGTCGCTTGGTGTTTGAGTTGTTTTTTGAGTTGCTTCTTCGCCCAGGGGATGCGGCTATACTCATCAAACGTTCCCTCGCACATGGTGCTGAGCGCTTCGGACTGCATCAGCATGACTTCCCCTTCCTGTTCTCCAGCCGCCAGGTTGAGTACTTGGGTTTGGTTGAAGATGTGGCGGAAGCGACACAATTGACTGAACTGTCGTGACGGCTCGACGTAGACGCCACGCCAGCCGTTGTCGGCCAGCCAAGACGTGTTGGAAAATCGCTCGCCATCGTAGGCGCCGACCTCGACGAAATGACCTGGTCGTTTTAGGTCGAAGCGATTTCCGATGATCTGATCAAGTCGTTTCACTTGACAGCTCTTTGACGGCCCTCGGCCGACCGTCTTGGCAGTTAATTTGCTGCGAAAAGCTAGTGTCAGCGAAGCTATTTTTCGCCAATTTGAGCGTACAATCTCAGGTAAAATTAACATCGGTTCAGGAACTATTAGTAGGTATGGCGGGCAATTTTTACCCGGTGTTCAATAACGAATATCGGTGGTACGCGGAAGAGCGAAGGTGCCAAGACTAGCCCGGAGCTCAAGCTGACGGAGGTCGAAGTCCAATCGTCTAGGCCGCTGCTTCATAGATTGCGTTCTGGTGAACGCGTCGAATCTTTGTTTTGCAGCGGAACTGTTTTTGCTCTAAGAATTGATTCAGCTCATCGAAGAGGACGCCGCCGTCGTAAACGGGCTGGGTCGACAATTCGGTCTCCAGGCATTGGATACTTGCCAAGATCTCAGTCGCTCCCTGCAAACAAAGCAATTCGGCACCTTGGACATCAAGTACCAGGCAGTCGACCTCCGACGGTTCAATACCCGCGTCTCGAACGATGCTGTCCAGCTTGCGGAAAGGTAGTCGCAGTACCTCGCCAGTGGCGTGTAGTCCTGGAATCATTTTCTTGCACTGGCTGGACAACTGGAAGATCGAATCCGAGGCACCGTGGTTGTTAAATCGAATGAACTCGGCTTCGCCTTGATCAGCAGCGCCGGCCAGTGCGTTGATGGTCAAGTGTTGAGTGGGGGGAAGGAACAGTGCTTTTTGTAACGCGCTGCGGCGATTCGGATCGCGGCGGCTGAGCGATTGCTTCAGTTTCTCGTAGGTATCCGGTGCTGCCTCGACCCACAAGACTCGTTTTGCACCGACACTCTCATATCGTTCAGCTTCTTGTGCGAAGTGTGCTCCCACATGAACGACTGTCATGCCGCGGAGGGTTCTGAGTCGTAGCAAGCGATGTCGTGCGATATTCATTGTGTTTGAGTCGCTGTAGAGAAAGAAGGGATCGGCGAGTTACGCTGATTTCAGGATTCTTGCGTTAAGCTTGTGGTACAGGCGTTTTGCCTCTCGTTTGACTCGGATGCCGACTCGCAGCGGTCGTGGGGGACGGATGACAGCTTGTTGTTTTAAAATTACGTCTTCGTCGCTGAAATTTTGAAGTGCTGTCGCTATACAAGCCGGAAACGAAAGGTCACTAAGAATTCGGCTACGAGTTTGCGAAACGATTTCTCGACTCTCTTCAAAGAGTCGACTGTCGAGAAGCTCGCGTATGCGAATGGCCGATGACTGAGGAGTCTCCAGGTCGATCTGGACCAGGCTTCGTTCATCCAACCAATCCAGGACGTTGGGGCAGCCGGCGTACAGCGGGAATGAATAGCCCAGAAAAGCGTCGGCCAGTTTTTCACTCCAGTAGTTTCGCTGAACCGAATTTTCAAGAACGAGATGATATTTGTAAGGGTCGATCGCATCGGCTTTGTCGTCGATATTTCGAATTCCGCGACCGAAGATCGCCAAACGGTCTCCCAATTCACCGCGGAGGTATTCGACGAATCTCAGTCGGGCGCGATGCCCTCGGTGCGTCACCTTGTTGGATAGCACGACGGAGAGATCGGCATTCTTTTCCGGCACGTCACGACGTCGAAGTTCATCGTAACTCAGTACGCGGCCGGTCTTCCGGTTCCAGCCGTAAAACCACGGTAGCCCGGGGTGTGATTCGATCCAGCGACCGTTAAATCCCGCGATGTTGTAGGGCGAGAGTAGGATGCCGAACTGGTTGATGTAGTCGGGTGCCCAGTTCGTCATCGACGGTGGTTCGCCGACAACCAAGATGCGTCGCCTGTGTGGAATTCTGGTCGAAAACGGCGTCGAATTTGGAGCAGCAAAGACGAGCCAACCGGTTCCTTTTGGATCACAGTCGAAGTAGCAACCGTACCCCTCGAAAGGAATTGTCGGTGCCGTGCGACGGTAGATCTCGTCCGCCGCCTCGGTCGAGCAGAGGTGGACCCGCTTCATGAATGCCCTAGATGCCGGAAAGGAATGATTGCTGCAACGGTCAGCAATGGTAGCAACGTGGTAGGGTCGGCCGTAAGTTCAGTTATGTCGGTTCCCGCACTTGGCTACCCGCCGACTGGCATTCGAATCCAATTTGGAGGAATCGGGTTGTCTAGGTCGCGGCCCGGATCCCGATACCAATTCGATGGAGCGACGACGGTCCGGTCCGGGTTTTCACCCAGCCATGCACCCCACCAGCTAAAAGTGCTGTTCGCGATGATATGATGCCGACATGCTGACATTAGTCGCAGGTCTTCAAAAAATGTGTCGCCAGAATTGTGCGAAACATAAGTAGTTTCGCCAGGAAGACTTAGATTTGCGGTGCACCATTCCGGGTCGTCTGAGAAGACGACAAAATAGGCGGACGATGACGTTCTTTCTGCCAAAAAGCTTGCAGCCTTTGCGTAGTAGCTCAAATCACAAGTGGCGTACAAGCTTTGATTGACGACGTCTGTCGTGTAGTCACTTCGGCGGACATGAACGGAAATGGCGTCACGTTCGCGGATTTGGTCCAGCCATTTGCGATTGGCGGGGTCGGGATCTGAAACGAACTGGAGAGATCGCCGAACATCTGGTGCATGATCGGCGAAGTAGCATTCGTTTTGCCAGTAGCCATGCAAATAGGCTGATGGGCCGACGTGTGTAATTTGTTCTTGTGAAATGCGTCCACGTTCACGAAAATATTCGACTCCGGCTCCATACCGAAGCTTCCACCAAGAAAAGTTAAATAGCCCACGCCGATTGGGAGGCCAGTTTTTTACAACTGCAGTGTCCGTGGTGGGACGGAGTCCGAAGCATGACAGGGCGAACTGGCGAAGGCCGTCTCGCTCGAAAGAGCGGGCATCGAGCAATGTGCTGGTGTTGTGCCGGCGTGCAAGCGCGAGTCCCGCCGCGTACTGAAACATTTGATTGCCCAGGCCGCCGGACAGTCGGACCGTGATCACAGATTCAGTTGCCTTTCTTTGTGTCGCCGTCGTCAAGCTGCCGCGTGACGTCGAGATAAGGAAGCGATCTGATAGCGGTAGATCGGCCTCATGAATTCGTGACGAAGCTTGCGAAGCAGGTTATCGCGCCGTCCAGCCCCGATCGTGCTTCCGCCGAGTTGTTGCGAGATCTCGTGAACATAGGAAGGGGCAACAGCTGTCACCCGTACGCCCGTCAGCCAGTGCATTTGGAGGAAAGCATCGACGGGTCGGTCGATTTGACTCGTTAGTCGCAACAGTCGCGCGGCGGCTGCTTTCGTGACCAATTGAGCGGAAGTGCGCAGCGGAGTGACCTTGGGGCACACGACACGAAAGTCCCCGTCGATTGCGATCGTTCGAACGGCACCGGTCAGGGGCCGAACTTGAAATTGGACGTAGTCGCCGTCGATCGCGTGCTCACTCGCAAACGCAAACGCTTCTGAAAAAAGCGTCGGTTCGAAATCCACATCATCTTCGATAATCAGTGCCTGCGACAGATTCTCGTCGATCATTCGTTGCCACAACTGACGATGGCTCAGAAAACAGCCGACTTCCCCCGGGCCCAATTGAAAAGGGTACTTCGGGCGGTACAGGTCGGGCCGATAGACAGCGTCGTATTCGGCGAGGCTTAGTTCCCGACCATCGACAGCCTCGACAATCTCACAGTCGACCGGACAATGAGCGACGATTCGGTCTACTTGTGGCTTGCGAGCCGTCGCGCGGCGGAGCGTAATGACAAATGCGGCGAGCTGGTGCATCGGTTACTCGAAGGTTTGGCCTTGCCATAGTTTATCGTATACACGCGAGTACCCTTCGGTCTCGCCTTGAAGCGACAAATGGTCCGTCGCGTACCGGCGCGCGGTTTGCCCCATTTGCGCGAGCTTGTCTGGGTCGGCAGTGATGTCTGTTATGGCGCGTTCGAGCGAATCCTGATCATCCTGTTCGACCACGTAGCCGGTTTCCCCGTCCTGGATAATTGAACGATAGACACCCGTATCGGTTGCGACGACAGCTACACCACTCGCCATCGCCTCAAGCGGAGTCATGCCATATCCTTCGTAACGTGCTGGCGCGACCAAGAGTGAGAGCGACCTCATCAGCTGTGGCATTTGAAGGCTCGGCTGCTCACCCATGAACACGATCCGATCTTCGAGGTTGGTGTCAGCGATTCGTCGCCGGAGTTGTTTTTGGAATTCATAATCCGATGGCATCGCGCGGCCCAGCAGTACGGCAGTAAAGCCAGGACGCTGTGGCAGCAGTCGACACATGGCATCGATGAATCGGTCGGTACCCTTTTCTGGGCGGATGCGTCCCACAATGCCGATCCCGTGTTGGCCCGGCAGTTTCAGGGAACGCCAAGCAGCGGAGCGGTCTTCGGCCGGTTGGAAACGTTGTGTGTCAACGCCGTGCGGAATAACCTCCGCTAGGTGTGGAACAAACTCTGCCGCTTTTCGAGTCGTGGCTACCACGGCGTCCATCTTGGCGATCATCGCCCGAGGAACGTAGGAGTGAAGCCGCTGGGCGGCCGATGTGAAGACGATCCGTATGGGTAAACGCAAGACATCTCGCGCGACGATCGCCGCCATCATTTCTCGATTGCGACGGACGTGCCAGATTGCGAAAGGATGCGCCCCTGGCGGTCGCCGACTCAACGCAACGGCGTGTCGATAAGACATCGGTTCCGGGCCCGATGGTAGCGATTGACCGACCAGTTGCATGTTGAATCGGCGAGCCTGTTGAGACACGACGGCATCGGCGGTCGCCGAAACACCCGTAAATCGGCGATGAAAGTTGGTAACAAATAATTCCGGTGTGCCGATCATCGCCCGCATTCGTATGCTGTCGCGTCGCGTCCTGAAGCTCGATCCAGATTTCAGCTAGGACGCGAGATATATCCGGACGGGTGGATATGCGTCAATTGCGATTTCGTTGAGCTCGCAGCGGCGGGTGCATCGCGCAGCGTCGTGATTGCCCAGCTGGAAGTTCAGCCGCGTTTGGGTCGGGGGACTTTGGTGCGCTGGGGGGTGGCGCCGCGTTTTCGGCCGCCTCGTCGTCCGCGGCCTCGCCCGCCGGAGGAGGAGTTCGACTCGTCGGCCAATTCCACTTCCGATAGCGGTTTGCCGATGTGTTCCTTCAACTGCAGGAGTCGGTCACGCAGTTTGGCCGCTTTTTCAAATTCGAGATCCTCGGCGGCGGCCAGCATTTCTTGCTCCAGGGCGTCCAGAAATTCGACGGTGATGTGGACGACTTCCCCTTCGTCTTTCGCCCGGCGGGTGGCCTCTCGGTGTTTCGCCGCATCGGATTCGATTCCGGCCCGGATTGTTTTGAACACGGTCACGGGGACGATGCCGTGCTGGTCGTTGTAGGCTTTCTGAATTTCCCGCCGCCGCTCGGTTTCTTCCATCGCCAGTTTCATCGAATCGGTCACCTTGTCGGCGTAGAGAATGACCCGAGCATCGGCGTTCCGGGCGGCGCGACCGATCGTTTGCACCAGGCTGGTTTCGCTGCGGAGAAAGCCCTCTTTGTCGGCGTCGAGAATCGCGACCAGCGAGACTTCGGGAAGGTCCAGCCCTTCGCGTAGCAGGTTGACGCCGACCAGACAATCGAACACGCCGGTGCGCAGTTCCTGGAGCAAGTCGACGCGTTCGAAGGCGTTCAGTTCGCTGTGCAGCCACCGACAGCGAACGCCTTGCTGTTGCAGATAGTTGGAGAGGTCTTCGGCGAGTCGTTTGGTCAGCGCCGTGACCAGCACTCGCTCGTTTCGCTCGGCCCGGGCTCGGACTTCTTCGAGCAGATGGTTGACCTGTCCGCGGGCCGAGACGACTTCGACGATCGGGTCGAGCAGGCCTGTCGGGCGGATGATCTGTTCGACGACCTCGCCGCCGGTCCGCTGCAGTTCGTAGTCGCTCGGCGTGGCGCTGACGAAGCAGATTTGGCCGGTCCGGCCTTCCCACTCTTCAAATTTCAAAGGGCGATTGTCCAGTGCCGAAGGCAGTCGAAAGCCGTGCTCGACCAGCGTGACCTTGCGGCTGCGGTCGCCGGCGTACATCGCCCGGACCTGTGGGACGGTCACGTGCGACTCGTCGACGAAGGTGATGAAGTCTTTCGGAAAGAAGTCGTACAGGGTGTCGGGGGTCGCCCCCGGCGGCTTTCCGGAAAGGGGACGCGAGTAGTTTTCGATACCCGGGCAGTGACCGACTTCGGCCAGCATTTCCAGGTCGAACTTGGTCCGGGCGGACAGGCGTTGGGCCTCCAAAAGTTTGCCCTGTGACTCGAATCGTTGCAGTTGGTCGGCGAGTTCTTCTCGGATGCCCCGGATCGCCTGTTGGATTCGGTTTTCCGGCATGACGAAGTGTTTCGCCGGATAGATGAACACGTGGTCAATGGTCTTGATCGTCTCCCCGGAGGTCGGCTTGATCATCGAGATCTGTTCGATCTCGTCGCCCCACATCTCGATTCGGTAGGCGAACTCCTCGTAGCTGGGCCACAGTTCGATCGAATCGCCGCGGACGCGGAATTTAGAACGTTCGAAGGCGATGTCGTTTCGCTCGTACTGCAGATCGACCAACTTGAGTAACAGGTGGTCACGGCGGGTCGTCTCGCCGCGATGCAGTCCGACGACCAGTTGGCGGTAATCTTCCGGTGACCCCAAGCCGTAGATACTGCTGACCGAGGCGACGATGACGACGTCGCGGCGGCTGACCAGCGAACTGGTCGTCGCCAGACGCAGTCGATCGATCTCTTCGTTGATCGACGAATCTTTTTCGATGTAGACGTCCCGCTGGGGGATGTAGGCTTCCGGCTGATAGTAGTCGTAGTAGCTGACGAAATAGTGAACGGCGTTATTCGGGAAGAACTCTTTAAATTCGCCGTACAACTGGGCTGCCAGCGTCTTGTTGTGGCTGAGGATCAGGGCGGGGCGGCCGATTTGGGCGATGACGTTGGCCATCGTGTAGGTTTTTCCCGTCCCCGTGGCACCGAGCAGTGTCTGAGCGGCCTTGCCGCCGCGAAGGCCCTCGACCAGTTTGGTGATCGCACCGGGCTGGTCACCGGACGGCTCGTAGGGGCGATGCAGGTCGAATTCGGCTGGGGGAAGGGGGTGTGTCGTGGTCATGTAGGAAGTTTACCGGCTGGACACCTCCAGTACCCGCCCCCTGCCGAGTGAGGCTTCGCCCGCTCGTGCATTTTTATTTTCGTGGAGGGCCCGGATTGAGTTTTCGTGGAGGGCCCGGATCGTGGTGGGGTACCGGGATCGTATGCCGTTGTCGGGCGGTGCGTTATCCTGGGACGCATGAAAGTATCTCAAGAACTGACCGATCGGCTGCTGCGGCTAGTGCACACGGCTGAGTACCGCCCGCTGAAACCGAAGCGTTTGGCTGCCGAGTTGGAATTGGACCAGGATGGCTACCGCGAGCTCCGCCGGGTGATCAAACAACTCGTGATGGAGGGCCGTTTGGTCTACGGTGGCAATCATCTGGTGATGCCGGCGATGGTGGTCGACGGGCAGGCAAGCGAAACGTTGCGAGGGACGTTTCGGCGGGCGACCGGGGGCGGTTTCGGATTTGTACGACCTTCGCTGGGCGGGGCCGACGCCGATTCCGACGTCCCGGAAGACTTATTTGTCCCGCCGGGTGCCACCGGTGGGGCATTGGAAGGAGACCTGGTGGAGGTCCGGATCGCTCCCGGCCGTCGCGGCGGCGTCGAGGGCGAGGTCGTCGAAGTCTTGCAGCGGGCACGACGTCAGTTCACCGGCACCTTCCGTTCACGGCCGAACCGAGAGCACGCCGAGTTGGCTGACGGTGCGGTCGTCTATCTCGACGGCGTTCACTATGAGGTTCCTCTGACTGTCGGGGACGTCCGCGGATTGCCGTTGGAAGATGACGACAAGGTCTTTGTCGAGGTCGTCCGCTACCCGGGCGCCGGAGACGAACTCGGTGAAGTCGTGATCCTGGAGCGGCTGGGAAGCAGTAAGAATCCGGCGATCGATACGCTGACGGTTATGCGGCAGTACGGCTTGCCGGACGAGTTTCCCGAAGCCGTACTGGACGAATCGCGACGGCGGGCGGACGAGTTCGACGACCAAAATGTGCCGACCGACCGGCGAGACCTGACCGATTTGTTGACGGTGACGATCGATCCGTTTGACGCCCGAGACTTCGACGACGCGATTTCGCTGCAGCGGGAGTCGGGCCGCTGGCGATTGTGGGTGCATATCGCTGACGTCAGCCATTTCGTCCATCCAGGCGGAAAAATCGATGAAGAGGCCCGGCGGCGCGGCACCAGCGTCTATCTGCCCGATCGCGTGATCCCGATGATCCCCGAGATCATCAGCAATTCGCTGGCGTCGCTCCAACCCGAGCGGATGAGGTTGGTCAAGACGGTCGAGATCGAAATGCTGGACGATCTGACGATCACCCACAGCCAAGTTCACAACGCCGTCATCCGCAGTGACAAACGGTTTAACTACGAACAGATCGACCAGTATCTTGCGTCGCCCGAAGAGTTCGAAAAACCTTGGGGCAAGGAGATCTGCCAACTCGTCGACAACATGCATCGCCTGGCGATGCAGATGCGGAAACGTCGCTTCCGTGCCGGGTCGCTGTCGATGGACATGCCCGACGTCAAACTGCTGCTCGACCGTGCGGGCAAAGTGAAAGGGGCGCAACTTTCGGAAAACACGGAGAGTCACCAGATCATCGAGGAATTCATGCTGGCGGCCAATCAAGCTGTCGCCACGTGGCTGGATGATCAGGAGCTGAATTTTCTGCACCGAATTCACGCTCCCCCCGAACGTCGGAAGCTGCGCCAGTTGTCGGCGTTCGTCAAAGACTTGGGGCTAGGAATCGACCACATCGAAAGCCGTTTCGAAATCCAAGCGGTGCTGGATAAGGTCTCGGGGACCCCGCTGGAAAATGCGGTCAACTTCGCGGTGCTGAGAAGTATGAGCAAGGCGGTTTACGGTCCGCACCGCGAGGGTCACTACGCGCTGGACATGGAACATTACTGTCACTTTACTAGCCCGATCCGGCGGTACCCCGACCTGAGTGTGCATCGATTAGTGCAAAGGCTGATCGAGGGCCGATCCACGCCGGATGACTCTTTCGCCGAACTGGTCAAACTGGGGCACGAGTGCAGCGATGCGGAACGGAACGCGGCGCAGGCGGAGCGTGAACTGATCGAACTGAAGTTGTTGCACTTTTTGAAAAAGAAAAAAGGCGAGACGCTCGGGGCGGTCGTCAGTCGCGTCTTTGCCGACGGCCTGCACGCCCGGTGTCTGAAGTTGCCCGTGGATGGATTTGTCCCCGTGGCCACGTTGCCGCGAGATCAGTATCGCTTTGAGCGTCGCGGGCAAATGCTGGTCGGCTTCAAGGAGGGCAACCGCTTCCGACTCGGCGACCAATTGGTCGTCCGGGTCGGTCGAGTCGATTTGCAGGACCGCCAGCTGTACCTGGAAGTGGTCAAGAACGAGTCGGTCGGTGGCGGCAAGCCGTCCGCAAAAAAATCGGTAGCTTCCGGCCAGAAAGGCACGCCGGGCCGAAAGGGGGCGTACAAGTCGAAGCGAAAGAGCGACCGGCGTCAAAAGAAGAAACGCCGCGGCCGGTAAGTGACGAGTGGCGAGTGGCGAGCGGCGAGGGGGCCGTTCGCTCGGTCAATCTCGTCGCGGGCAACCTACAGCATGTTGACCGGGTCGATGTCGACGACAAACTCGACTTCGTCCTTCGGGTCCAGTTTGAAATCGCTTAAGCCGCGACGGATGACCTCGCCGACGACCGCGGCTTCGGCGGCTTGCAACAGTAGGTGAAAGCGGTGCTTGCCTCGAAGTTTCACGATCGGCGGCGGGGCGGGGCCGAGGATGCGGATTTCTGCTTTCAGAAGGTCGCGGGCGGCTTCGAGTCGTTTCAAGATGCCGTCGGCGACCGCCTCGGCTTTCTCCTCCACCGGTCCTCGGATGATGATCCGAGCGACGCTGCCCAGCGGGGGGTAATTGAACTTGCGGCGGTGAACCATTTCTTCTTGGACGAATTTCTCGTAGTCGTGCCGGGACGCGGCCTGAATCGCCGGGTGTTCGGGCGTGAAAGTCTGGACGATCACCCGTCCGCCACGGTCGCCTCGGCCGGTCCGGCCGGCCACTTGGGTGACCAGCTGAAAGGTCCGTTCGGCGGCTCGGAAGTCGGGGAAGTGCAGCGCCGAGTCCGCGTTGACGACGCCGACCAACAGGACGTTGGGGAAGTCGAGTCCCTTCGCGATCATCTGGGTGCCCAGCAGGATGTCGATCTCGCCGGATCGGAACTCTGACAGCACCCGCTGGTGGCTGCCGGGCCGCCGCATCGTGTCGCTGTCCATCCGGGCGATCCTGGCTTCGGGGAACTTGGCCTTCGTTTCCACCTCCAACTTCTGGGTCCCCAGCCCGCCGTATCGGATCCCGTCAAACCGGCAGGCGGGGCACCAAGGGGGCGTGGCGATCGTGTAGTCACAGTAATGGCACATCGCTTTGCCGCCGTCGCGGTGGTGGGTCAGCGGCATGTCGCAGTCCGGGCAGGCGACGACGTGGCCGCAAGCCGGGCACTGGATGGTGGTGGCGAAGCCGCGGCGGTTGAGTAACAAAATCGTCTGTCCCTTTTCCGCCAGCGTCTGTTTGACCGCTTGGGTCAACGGCCGGCTGATCGCGCCGCCGCCGGCGCGGTCGTCGCGAACCCGCAGGTCCACCAGCTGGACGTCGGGCATCGGCCGGTCGCCGACTCGGTGCGGCAACGAGATCAGCTCCGCGTGGCCGGTTTGAGACGCATGCCAAGCTTCCAGTGACGGCGTGGCCGACCCGAGCACCAGCGGGATGCCGAGCGACATTGCCCGGGCGTGGGCGACTTTTCGGGCGTGGTAGCGGGGTTGCGTTTCCTGTTTGAACGAGCTGTCGTGCTCCTCGTCCAGAATGATCAACCCCAGGTGCGGCAGGGGCGCGAAGATGGCCGAGCGGGGTCCGATGACGACCTGGACCTCGCCCCGCCGGATCCGCTGCCACTGGAAGTGCCGTTCGGCGGGCGACATCTGGCTGTGCAAGACCGAGACGTTGTCGAACCGACGCTCGAAGCGGCCGCGAGTCTGCGGGGTCAGGCTGATTTCGGGAACCAGCACGATCGCCGAGGCTCGTTGCCGAACGACGTGCTCGATCGCCTGGATGTAAACCTCCGTCTTGCCACTCCCGGTGACGCCGTGCAGCAGCAGCGTCCGGCCGCGTCCGCTGTCGACCGCCGTTTCGATGCGGCGCAGCGCGTCGTGTTGCGGTCGGGTCAGTTCGTGGCGACCGCCGGTTTCCCCGTCGTCGGCCGCACCGCCGGGCCGCCGGATCGCCGTGTTCAGCTCGCGACGGACCTCCGGCAGCAGCAGGCCCTTCTTTCGCAGCCGCCGAATCGGATCTTCGGTGCATCCCGCCAGGACCGCCAGTTCGGCTGCGGTCATCGGTCGGCCGGCGGCGATCAGATGGCCAACCACTGCCCGCTGTTTCGCCGGCAGTTTCTCGATCTGCTCGTTGTCGACATTAGTTGCGATCGAGAAGTACGTCGTCTGCTTCGTCCCCGCTTGAGAGCGGACGCCCGAGGGAACCAGCGTGTCGAAGACTTGCCCGGCCGGCACCTGGTAGTAATGGGCCATCCACATCACCAGCCGTACCAGCTGTCGGTCACACAGCGGAGCATCGTCAAGTACGTCGGCGACGTCTCGTAACTTGTGGTGGCTGGCGGAGCCCTGCTTCACGCCCACACACCACCCGGGCGTCGGTCGGCGGCGGTGGCCAAGCGGCACGGCGACCCTCATCCCAGCTTGCAATTGATCTCGCATCGCCTCGGGAACGCGATAGTCGTACGGTCCGTGCGGCGATTGGGGGAAGACGATCGTTGCCAACAACACGTCCTCGTCGACCGTCAGCTCCCACGGCGGCGGATCGGTCTCGAAGAGTTCGGTCTGTGACGGTTCAGAAGAATCCACAACGGAAACGATCGGGAGAGTTTGGGGGGCCGGGGAGAACGACAGCGGATCGGCCGCCGGTTCAGCGTGCCCCGACCCATTGCCGGCGGCTTCCGATGACAAAGCGTCCACGAACAACATAACAAGAATCCTCCGCGACGAACGTCTCCCGGCTCGACGAGCGGGAACTGCGTGAATATTGCCACGATTCGTCGAAACAGCGGCGTAACAAGGCGACCTGTCAGCTTTGGCAATCCGAGTGACACGTTTGGTCACTCCCGCGACGAATCGGTCCGAAATTCGGGCGGGGCG
>JGI12210J13797_10563922_pt1 | contig 24041 bp, 23 predicted proteins | sample ElkSlonscriptome_3_FD_13797 | JGI IMG/M metagenome (IMG submission 13797)
TCCGATCCGGAAACATCTGCCGCAGGCAGGGTTGAGGCAGGTGAAAAGCAGCCCGTGCTGCTTTGCAAGACCTTGCGAGACGTTTTCTGAGAGCTTTGCTCGATAGAAAAGGTCCACAAGGTGAGATGCGTAGCATTGCAAGACTCATTGAGATGATTTTATGAGGTACGAAATAAAATCTCCAATGAGTGGACTGCTTCTGTAGGAAGGACTGATCCTGTAAGGATCGCGAGTGCTTCGTGTTTGAGGAGCTTTGCTCCGAACAACACTTAGCAACTTGTGACGACGAGGGTGAGCAAACGTCCGTCCGCGTGCTCGGGCGGTTTGCTTGCGTGCACGAGTCCGAAGCGGATACATGTGCCGAGGGCACAGTCGAGCTGTGGTCAAGCGCACTTAGTATTTTGTGAAGGACGATGCAAAATACTTAGTGACGAGTGACGACACGTGTACTCGGTGCCTGCGCACCGCTTTTTAGCTGTCTGAGCCGGAGACATGTTCTTGCGACCCACAGGAGCAAGAACAGTCGATCCGCCCGCATGTTCGGGCAGAGGGGTCGAGAGTGCTTAGCATTTCATACGCGAAGCGATATTAAATGGTGAGCAACTCGTGACGACAAGTGGAGCAAGCTGCCTTACTCGCGCACACAATTCAGAAAGGAGGTCACATGTCACCAACCCATCACTCCGACACACCCTACATAAGCATTCGAACGTGCTGAGGTGTTGACAAATACCTATTGTTCACAACAATACACTACTGTAGAATGGGCGCTTAAAATCACTCATTTTCATGAACGAAGACAAAAAGAATGAGCTAAAGCGACTCTTAAATGAGATGCGAAACGAATTGTATGGAGAGCTTGATAAACGACTTACCGTTATCGAGTCGCAGCTTGATTCCATTTCTGAGGAGATCGAAAAAGAATCCGACCACACGAACAACGCAATACCTAAAGCAGATGTTGAAGAAATTAAAGGCGATGTTGTTACCATGGTCTATGATGACGTAGAGGACTTCATTGTGGATGAGATTACAGAAAAACTCGAGGAGCACATCAGCACTGAACAAGCAAAAAGTAGAAAACGAATTATCGAGGAAATACGCAACGCTCGTTCGACACTCCGAATAAAGTCTCTCGTGTGGGGTATCGCAGTGGTCTCTGGAGGATGGCTAACGTGGTATGGTGCATGGGGCATCATCGGAACCGCTCCACTACTCCAAGAACCACGCGTTGCGCTTTTTGTAGGCTTAGCGCTTTTAGCTTCAACTGGAGCACTCCACAGAAAACTCGTTGGCTAACAACATACACCAACTGCAATCCTATAAAAAATCCCTGTACACCTTCGCATCAATATGCGGCTGCACCAGGCAATAACACCTGTTGATAGGTAGGTAGTCCACACATTCCCACAGGTTCGAATCCTGCCCGCAGCGCATACACCTCACACAACCACCCCTTTAGCGCACACAGAACAAAAAGCGTATAGTACGTCCATGAAAAAAATTACACAGCACACCTGGGACGTCATCGTGGTAGGAGGTGGTCCGGCAGGTATGATGGCCGGAGCACGAGCAGGAGAACGTGGCCGTTCTGTGCTGCTGCTTGAGAAGAATAGACGGCTGGGTAAAAAACTCTCCATTACCGGTGGGGGTCGGTGCAATGTCACCAACAACAAACCAGACGTGCGCACCATGCTATCCAACTACAAAGACTCCGGAAAGTTTCTTTTTTCTACCTTTACGCAACACGGGGTTGCTGAAACCATAGCATGGTTTGCAGAACGAGGAGTATCGTTCATTGAAGAAAATGATGGAAGACTGTTTCCGGAAACTGAATCTGCCGAGACCATTTGTGCAACATTACAAAAAGAAGTGGAAAAGCAAGGAGTAACCGTGCGCACTGAGGCCTCTGTGTCTAGCATACGACACAACCCCGCAACACGGCACTTTGACGTGTCTTTAGCTGGAGGCGCTGTGGTTACTGCAACATCATGCATCATAGCCACCGGCGGCACTTCGCGACCGGAAACAGGATCAACCGGTGAAGGTTTCCGTTGGCTGCGCAGTATGGGTCACACCATTGCCGAGAATGACTGTTCGCTCGTGCCACTCACACTGAACGACACTTGGGTTTCCCGTGTCGGCGGGGTAACACTTTCCGAGATCAAAATTACCCTTGTTGCAGCAGAAAAAAAGGTTCTGTCTGCGCATGGAAAAATACTCTTTACACATGTTGGTGTCAGTGGTCCAACAATTCTAAACATGAGCAGCAAGGTACGTGACCTGCTGCAAGCAGGTGAGGTTACCTTGAACCTTGACCTATTCCCTGCACAGGACGAGGGACAGGTACGCACACTCCTCCACGAACATTTGCACAACTCCTCAAATCGCAAACTTAGAAATGTGCTGCCGGAAATGCTCCCGAAGTCATTGGCGGATGTGGTTCTTGATACACTCACAATCGATGGCGACACACCGGGACACAGCGTCAGTACCGAGGAACGATCAAAACTTGTTGCATTGTTGAAAGGATTCCCTTTGCATGTGCGCGGGGTACTTGGTGCAGACAAAGCAGTTGTAACAAGTGGCGGCGTTTCCCTTAAAGAAATAGACTTCAAAACCATGGAATCATTCGTTGTCCCAAAACTGTTTCTTGTTGGTGACGTACTTGATATCGATCGGCCATCTGGCGGCTACAGTCTCCAGCTCTGCTGGAGCACCGGGTACGTTGCAGGAAGTTATGCGTAGCACGCAACTGCAGCGGGGTACACATGAATCACGTACACCACATACAAAAGAGGTGCCCTAGGGCACCTCTTTTGTATGTGGTGTCTGTCTTTTGTCCGCACAAATGGCAGCCCGTACTTCCCTACTCCAAACTGTTTCCGACTATTTACTTTTTACCCTTCTTTGCCACGACCTTCTTCACCACCTTTTTGGCTGCAACCTTCTTTGGAGTAACCTTCTTCACCGTTGCTTTTGCCACCTTTTTCACCGCTGTTTTTTTTGAAGCTTTCTTTGCCACCTTCTTTTCCGCCACCTTTGGTGCAGGCTGTGCATCCTCCTTCGCGGCAACGTCAGCCACCACACTCTCCTTTACAGGCGCTGTTGCCTTTGGAGAAGGCATGGGTGGGTTAATCAGATCAAGAATGCGATTAAGCTTTGCGTCGATGCCAGCAACCTGCAACGTAAGCTCTGCGATAGCATCGGTTCCTCGCCCTCGAGTGGGGTCATGTCGCGGTGAGCGTTGGTCTCGTGGTGGCTTTGTGCGTTGCGGTCGGTCACCTCGGTCTCCGTACGAACCACGTTCAAACCTCCCCCTATCACCATAGTCTCCGCGCGGCTCATTGGCGCTTTTTTTTGCACCAAAGCAGTCACTGCAATACACCGGCTTGTCGTGTGCTGGCTTAAATGGCACGTCACACGGTTTGCGACATTCACTGCACGTCGCTCCAAACATCTCCCCGGGAGTGTTCCTCGAGTACTGATCACGCCCCTGCCCGCGACCAGGCTTGCGACCGCCACTAAATTTGTTCTTTCCACTAAACTTCGGACCACCCTTTTTGAACCCACTCCCTTTAAAATTATTCATTGGCTGGAGTATGTCACACATATTGACAAATAACAATGAACTACGCGAGCGAGACCTGATGGACCGAGCGCATGTGTATGCTACATTATAGGTTGGCTATCCATTTGGAGCACGCTACCGTGAGCCCAAAAGTCCGAATACTGCTGTACGGCGGCGTGAATGTGATCGCACTCGCCCCCAACCTACTCACCGCCTGGCTACTTACTGAGTGGGGCATGCAGTACCTTCTTGCAACCATCTGTGGTTATGTAGTCCACATTGCGGGGGCATTTGTTCTCAATCACACATGGACGTTTAAGCACAGCAACGCAAGTCGCGGAAAGGCGGTGGCACGAACAACACTCGTCCATATTGGCTCATTCACCATTGTCATGCTGGTCACACCGCTTTGTGTCGAAGTCTTCGGAACAAGTTTTATCGTTGCTCGACTCACAGCATCAGTATATGCGGGTATATGGGATTATCTGCTCGACTCGCATTTCACTTTTGAGGTGCACCCTTTTCGCTAGTTCAACAGCGCGCAGAAGTACTCTGCGCGCTGCTATATATATTTGCAAAGAAATACAATGTTCACCACATAACTACGGGCTTGCTCTTTTTAAAAACTCACGATACTATTCTTTGGACTAATGGACTATCTTATTACCGCCTTTCTCCTTGCGCTCTCTGCGCTTTTTTCTGGCCTTACACTCGGCCTCATGGCACTTGACGTGCATACACTCAAACGCAAAAACCGCCTTGGGAACAAACAGGCGGCGCTCATTCTCCCAATTCGCGAAAAAGGCAACCACCTTCTCACCACACTTCTCTTAGGTAACGTTGCGGTAAATGCAGTACTCGCCATTTTCCTTGGTTCTATCGCAAGTGGTGTTGTTGCAGGCCTTCTTGCAACCACACTTATCTTCATACTCGGCGAGATTATTCCACAAGCCGTCATCAGCCGCCACGCCATGTCGTTTGGATCTGTTGCAGCACCTGCTGTGAGCTTGCTTATGAAAGTATCATGGCCAATCACCTACCCTATTGGCGCCATGCTCGACAAAGCACTTGGTGAGGAGCTCCCCACTATGTACACCAAGCGCGAGATAATGGAAATAATTAGCGAGCACGAAGATTCACTCGAAAGTGCAATCGACCGCGATGAGGAGCGCATTGTTCATGGCGCACTTCAGTTCTCAAACAAAACGGTTGAGAACGTGATGACGCCCAAGGAACACGTACACATGCTCACTGAAGATCAAATACTTGACGAAGAGTTACGGCGCCACATTACAGAAGAAGGCTTTTCCCGCTACCCAGTACGGAGTAAAGAAAATGGGCACATTATTGGCATCCTCTACACCAAAGATGTTCTTGTGGCAGACGAAGCAGAACATGTCTCAGATATTTGTGAGCACAAACATCTCACCGTTCGGCCAGCAGACAAACTAGACGTGGTGCTCGCCCACATGCTGAAGCGCCGCCTCCACATGGCAATCGTGCGTGATGAAATGAACACAGTTCTTGGCGTCATCACCCTCGAAGACATCATTGAAGAGGTGATTCAACAAGAGATACTAGACGAGGACGATGATGTGAGTGAGGTGTAGGGGGTACTCAATGTTCGGTTTCCAGTCGCCAGCATTCAGTTGTCAGTGTCAAAACACCAGACAAGCAGTAACAATGTGCAGAGCCCAACTCTGCACATTGTTCTCACCCGCCAAGCAAAAAGACCACACCTCTATACCGCATTGCTTTCAATAGAATTGATGAGTGTCGTGATATGCTCAATGCGCATGGTCGCTTGCGGGTTGTTCGGGAGTTCTTGTGCTACCTGCTCTGCTTGTTCACGAGCCTCGGTAAGCATGGAACGTAACACATCACATTCTCGTGAGGTAAAGCCTTCCCCAAACACATCACCCGACTCAATGAGTGCAGCCAGATCGTCCGAACGCAAGCGTACAGGAAATGCAGGCACTTCGTCCACATTGGTCCGCACAAGCGCGTTCCCCTGTTCTGAATTCTCATAGCGAAGACCGTACTTCAATGAAAAGCCTTCACCGCGCCGTATGCGGCCAGTGTTTCGTTTCCACTTGTCTGCATAGCGGTCGCGACTATGTGCTGCACCATGAAGATCGTCATGTAATTCGTCGAACGTACATATCACGTTTCCTGTTGCGCGTTCAAGCACCACTGTATCTAAACCATTAAAAACATCATCATGTGGGCTAGTGCGCACAACAACATACGCATCCCCAAGCGCCTTTTGCAGCATCACAAGTACAGCCAATTCAGCGTGCGACCCCGCATCTTGAGTTTCACCAACAAGAAATTTGTTAACCACGGCGCCAAAGCACTTTTTTTGTTGTTCATGTTTAGCGTGTACATACTGATACAAAACTTCCTCACTCACAGATTCGGTTACCCCACCCTCTTTCTGCTCTTTCGGTTTGGGTGTTGGATTAGCTTGATTCCAAGCAGCGTACTGTTCAATCAACTCATCAGGGACACCTCGATGCCTCGCCATGTGCTCGTCCAACTGCCCACTTGTATCAAGAATCCCGGTTTCCTGCATTTGTAAATATCGCTCATACAGTTTCGCTGCGTCCCACAACACACTCCCTTCTGTCTTTTCTTTCTCGTATGGACCCCCAGCCTTACTACGAATAAAAGCGTCGGGGTTAATCTGACAAGCATCACCCACTATTGGCACAGAACCCTTCATGTTTCGAACTGCTCCAAGCGACTCACAAATTGCACGAGACTGTATTCGCAACACCTCCTGAAAGCGCTTCGCTATCTCTTCACGTGACATCCGTCGCTCATGTGTTATGCGTGGTACGCCTTCTCGCATGTTTATATAGTTAACGTCCATCGTTCAAGTGCTGTATCAAGTTCATACACACCTCGGTGCGCATCATGATAGCGCTCAATAAGCTCTCGGGAAAGCTCGCGCAGCCGTGCGGCATCATAGTGCTGCGCATACATCCGGGGCTTGCCCAACATATCTTTCACTGCCCAGTGCATAAGCCCCGCGAGTGCCTCCGGTGATTCTCCACTTTGTCGGGCTCGCAGATACGCCTCCCACAAGTCTCGACGTTTTCGTGCCTTAAGCGACGCTGTTACACCAAACGGATCGAACCCCCTGTCTTGCTTTGGCTTACTATATTCTTCAATCTTGAACGCATGCTCGGCAAACACTTTTTTATGCGCCGCGTGTACTGCCCCCTCTGAAAGCACAAATGCGTGCTCTGCCGTCGCAAACTGCGGTAGCCGTTCAAGGATATGTTCCCGACTCTCCTTTTTCTCACAGACCCCCTTGAGCACCACGATATGCTTTGCCACAAACATACCTTGAGCGTTCACTAGTTCATCGAGCGCCCCCACCTCCTCTACCTCTCCCTCAAACACATACAGCCCTGCATCTGGCTGCTTCTCACGCAATGCAGCCACTGTCGCATTGGTGCGATCAGCAACTTTGTTCGTGTCGGAGCCATGGAAGATGTAGAGCATAGTATGAGTTTTCAGTTCTTAGTTCTCAGCGTGCTTTTAGTGTATCGATTTGATCAAACCCGCCAACATACGTTTAGTTCCTCGGTACGTTCCTTAGCAACACCTGCTTCGTGTGTGGTTAAATATCCCAGTCGCTCAGCTATTTCAAAATGAGTATCCAACTCACACGCAGACGCATAGGCTATTCGTATGAAATACACAAAATCCTTTGTTGTTGATCTCCCATACTCTTCTGCGATATTGGCTGGTATAGAAGTTGCTGCGCGACGAGTTTGTGAAGTTAGTACATACACCTCATCGCGCGAGTACTGTTTTGAATGTGATAGGTGTAGACAACCAGCTCAATTGCTTTGTTCCAAACCTGCAGATCTCGACGGCTTCCAAACTTACTGTTCATACACACTGAGAACTGAACACTGTTAACTGACAACTCTCCCAAGCTCCCCCCAATTCTGCCCCACCTCCACATCAACCTTGAGTGCCACCCCTTTGGTGTCCTCCAAACTCATCACCCCTTCCATAGTTTCGCGAATGAGTGGAGCAGTATCGTCGAGTGTGTCCTTGCGAACCTCAAACATAAGCTCGTCATGAATCTGACATGTCACAAACACATCTTTTTCGAGTCGTCGCTCAATTATCAGTTTGTCGATACGAGCCATTGCAATTTTTATCACATCTGCCTGCGTGCCTTGTATCGGCGCATTGAGTGCCATGCGCTCAGCCTGTGCCACGATATATGGCAATGGGGAGCGAATACCTTCAAAGTGCCGTCGGCGACCAAACCACGTCTCGGTATACCCCTTGGCGTGCACGGCTGTTTTCGTCGACTCAACGTAATGCGCAATACCACTAAAGCGCTGGAAGTACTGCTCAAGATAGGTCTGCGCCTCTTTTCGAGTCGTTCCGGTCGCATCTGCAAGAGCGTTTGCACCCATACCGTACAAGATACCAAAGTTAATCGCCTTTGCTCTGCGACGCATCTCTTTATCAACCTGCTCCAGTGGCACATCGAACACTTGTGCAGCAACTGCCGTATGAATATCTTGTCCTTCCTGAAAGTACTCGATCAACTTTTCATCACCAGACAGAAACGCAGCAATACGCAATTCAATCTGGCTGTAGTCTGCCGCTAGCAGTACAAAATCGTCGGGTGCAATGATGGCGCGACGAATGGCAGCGCCGCGCGTGCTTTTAATAGGAATATTCTGCATGTTCGGACTCTGTGAGGACATGCGGCCTGTTGTGGTTCCTGTTTGGGAAAAGTGCGCATGCAGCCTATGTTCCGTATCAACCATTTTTGGCAAGTTGTCTATGTACGTCGAAAGCAGCTTTTGTAGTTCGCGGTACTCAATGATATCTGCAATAATCGGCTCACCAGCCGCGTATTTCCGAAGCTCGTCCTCGCGCGTACTGCGCTGCCCCGTTGCTGTCTTTTTTCCCTTCCCACCACCAACGCCCATCTCGTCGAACAATATCTCGCCAAGTTGCTTAGGTGAGTTAATGTTGAACTCACGCCCAGCAAGGTTAAAGATTCCCTTTGCGAGCGTATCAAGGTCACTGTGGTACCGTACAGAAAGCTGGTGCAAATACTCGACATCAAGCAACATACCACGCTCTTCCATTTTTTTCACCACAGGCACCACGGGCAACTCAATAGTACGGAGCACGTCCTCAAGCCCTTCTGCATGCACCTCCTTCAGGAGTTTCGCACGCGCTGCCTTCATACTTTCGAGTCCGGTATAGTCCAACACGTCCTGTTCACTTGGATTTGTGGTGTCACTATTCAAGAGCCACAATGCAAGCAACACTTCTACTTCTTCTGCCTCAGAAAGTTTATCTTCTTGCTCCGTAGTTGCAGCAGGCGAAACACCAAGCTTGCCGCGCAATCGTGCTGCGAGCGTACGGAAACCAAACTCAGCAAAACACTGCAGCGCCTTGTCCACCTCTACTCCCACAAGCCACTTCTCTTCTCCCAGCGCTGGCACGGTAACCGGCGCGTCACGTCGAATTGTGGCGAGCTCTTTACTAAACAGTGCATCATCTTCCCCGTCCGTAAGCAGTTTTACAATTCGTGCTGTAATACCAGCTTTTTCGAAGCGTTCCGGTGTCTGTTTGAGTGCTGCGTATATCGCATCAATACCGCCAAATGTGGTAATGAGTGTGGTTGCTGTTTTTTCACCGATACCACGAATGCCCGGAATGTTGTCACTTGGGTCACCACGAAGCCCCTTGTAGTCCGCAACAAGCTCAGGGCCAAACCCATATCGCTCCTTCACCTTCTCCTCGCTATACACCACCGTGTCATTAATGCCCCTTTTCAAAGTGTACACGACAACCACTTCTCCTTGTACCAATTGCAAGGTGTCCATATCACCCGAGGCTATAACCACCTGCACACTCTCTTCCTTTGCAAGCGTATGCGCGAGCGTGCCCAATATGTCATCCGCCTCAAACCCCGACGCCTCAAGCCACGGCACATTAAGCGCGTCCAACAGGTCGCGCGAACGTACCAATTGCGTTACGAGCGCGTCATCAGTTTTTGCACGTGTTGCCTTATAGTCCTCGAATGCTTCATGGCGATGCGTTGGTTCGGGAAGATCGTACGCAGCAATAATATGGTCTGGTTTTAGGTCTTCTACTATCTTTAACAAAAACGCGGCGAGGCCATATAACGCACCAGTTGGTTCGCCATTCGGTGCAGTGAAGTCAGGTAAGGCGTGATACGCGCGGTGGAGAATGGCGTGCGTGTCCAGTAGGACAATGCGTGTATCTGCTTGTGTATTGCGCGCCATGAGACTAAAGATTGGATACTGCACCCTCAATCGTAACCTTCCGCACATCCTCTGCATCTTCCGTAAAGCGCACGCCAATCGCCCGTTCAGGAATAACTCCCCCTGTCTGCTCGGGCCACTCAACCACAATCAAGTTTCCAGGGTCTGTTGCAATGTCATGCCACCCAATACTCTCAAACTCCTGCTCACCTTCAAGGCGATACGCATCAATGTGGATAAGACGCTTCCAATTCGCTCCCTCAGGTAGTTTGTAAATCTTTTGCAGCACGAAGGTGGGGCTTGTAACAGGCGTCTCAACGCCAAGCGCGTGGGCAATTCCCTTCGTAAGCACGGTTTTCCCTGCACCAAGGTCACCAGAGAGTGCTAAAATGGTGCTCGTGCCACGCACCCCCTCCTCCTGAGAAAGCGCCTCGACCAAACGCGCCCCAAGCGCCATGGTTTCTTCAGGTGTGTTGGTGACGAATACCTGCTCCTCCATACCTGTAGTATACGCGAGCGCGACGAAAACAAAAATCAGCAGGACATTCCCTGTCCTACTGATTGCTAATCACGCATGATGTGCTTGTACAGCTTCTCGACCTTGGCATTCCGTTGCTCAACAGCATCACGACAAGCGGTCGCACATTGAGCCTCTGTTGCTCCGCTCAAAACGTAGCACCTTGCGACACACGTCCTGAACTGGTTGTACGGAATACGAGCATTGTAGACGCGCTCAACATACTCCCTATTTCGAGCTGCGTCTTCCCAAGCCTTCCGTTCCTCTATTGCTAGGCGATCGTGGTACCGTGCTCTGTCGCGCTTACACCTTTCCGTACCACAACCAAGTGGCACCTTGCCCGCCCGCAGATCAAATGCAATTGGTGGGCCAGTATCCGGAATAATGGCGCATCCACCCAACATGGAAACACTCAGAAACACTAGCGTGATCGTGATCGAAATTTTACCCATCTCACACCTCGACTGGAAACTGAACTTTGAGAACTTATTACTTAACTACAATTATACACACTTTTCACCTCTTGTCAACAGTAACCACCCCCTGCTACACTACATACATGCCCCTTCCACAACTCACCGACGACTCGAAGCTCAAGCTCGAAGAACTTCGCAAACACGAAGAGGAAGAACTCGTGCAAATCCTTGCACAAAAGTATGGCCTTGCCTACGCAGACCTCACAAAGATAGCAGTCAACACAGACGCACTCCGTTTGGTGCCTGAAAAAGACGCCCGTGCTGCAGAAGTAGCTCCGTTCCAAGTTAATCACAAATCTGTCTCAATCGGCATTCGCACACCGAACAACCCACCAGCACAGCAACTCACCCGCACACTTGAATCTCGTGGATACAAAGTTGTGCCCCACATGGTCTCGCAAGCTTCGCTTGAACATGTGTTCAAATACTACAAAGAGACTTCTTTTACTGTCGAAACCGAGGCCGGTGTGCTCGACGTAAGCAATGATGAAATTCGCAAGCTTATCGAAAAACTCACCTCCCTCTCCGCCACACGGACAGCAATCGATGATGTGCTTAAAATGAAGAAACTATACCGCATCACCCGAACGCTCGAGATTATTGTCGCAGGCGCTCTTGCGAATCACGCTTCAGACGTCCACGTCGAACCAGAGGATGAATCAGTACGCATCCGGCTACGTCTTGATGGTGTGCTTACCGACATCGCACACCTCGACATGGAAACCTACAAGGCGGTGCTTACTCGCGTCAAGCTCTTGTCTGGTCTCAAGATAAACATCAAAACAAGCGCTCAAGACGGCCGCTTCAGTGTTCGAATCGATGACCGAGAAATTGAGATACGTACCAGCATCCTTCCAGGTAACTACGGCGAATCTATCGTGCTTCGTCTACTCGATCCAAACTCACTTGCGATTGGTCTTGAAACACTCGGCATGCGACCTTCATTGCTACAAATTTTACAAACAGAAATTAAGCGTCCAAATGGCATGATCCTCACTACCGGGCCAACCGGTAGTGGTAAGACAACAACACTCTACGCGTTCATGCGCAGCATTCTTTCGCCGGACACAAAAATTCTTACCATCGAAGATCCAATCGAGTACCACCTAAACGGCATCGTACAAACACAAGTGAACCACCAAGACTACACGTTTGAATCGGGCCTCCGAAGCGCACTGCGACAAGACCCGGATGTCATTATGGTTGGTGAGATCCGCGACCGCGAAGTAGCCTCAACTGCCATTCACGCAGCACTTACCGGCCATCTCGTATTCTCAACACTACACACCAATAACGCAGCTGGCGCCTTCCCACGACTTATCGACATTGGGATAGACCCGAACATGGCCGGCAGCGCAGTTAATGTTGTTATGGCACAGCGACTCATTCGAACCCTGATTCCAAACAAACGCAAGCAGGTGCGCCTGAAGGGTGCTGATAGAGAATTCGTAGAACGTATGCTCGATAGAGTTTCAGACAAATCTCTTATTCCACGTAACACCGAGACAATGTGGGTGCCAGATGTGCCAGAGGGAGAGGTAGGTTATAAGGGTCGCGTGGGAGTGTATGAAGCAATCAAGACTTCGCGAGAAATGGAAGATGTTATACGTCAAGGCCTCACCACGCGCGAGATTGAGGATGTCGCCCACAAACAGGGTTTTCTTTCAATGCATGAAGACGCCATCCTCAAGGTACTCGAAGGCGTAACTACACTTGAAGAAGTGCGAAGGGTGTTGGGAGAAATCTAAGCCCAAGCTTGATAGCTGGCAGCTTGTAGAAAACCAGAACACGGTCGCTTTGCGACCGTGTTCTCTACAAGCTATCAAGCTAGAAGCTACCAGCTCGTGACTACGGGCTTCAAACTCCCCACGTGACACAATACAGACGAATCTATATGCGGTAAGCGTGCTAAGGAGATCCCCAGAACCCGACACTTTCTATGTTTTAGCATAGTGACACACACAACGTGGTGTTGTGTCATGCTACAGCACAGAAAGTGTCGGACCCAAAAAATCCTCGCTCGTCACTCGTCGCCGCGCAGGCGCGGCTCTGTCACGTTGGGAGTTTGCAGTCCGTAAACGTGGTATGATTGAAATTGTAAGGGGGCAAAAGAGCAACCGTTACACGTATCCTAGCATACACCTTTTGATATGTCAAGCACTTCGGAACAACCACCAACAACCCTCAACGCCGGCGCAGACGGCGGGGAATGGCTCGACAAAACCCTGCGACCGGGTGTGTGGGACGAATACATAGGTCAATCTGGGGTTAAAGAGAACCTACGCATACTCATAAGCGCCGCAGGAGAGCGGGCACAGACACCTGAACACCTTCTCTTTTACGGCCCACCAGGTCTTGGAAAGACCACACTTGCACACCTCATCGCACGCGACCTAGGTGTCTCAATGAAAGTAACATCCGGCCCAGCCATCGAACGCGTTGGAGACCTTGCAGCAATCCTCACCAACCTTGGCAAAGGGGACATACTCTTTATCGACGAAATACACCGCCTCAACAAAACTGTCGAGGAGGTGCTATACCCAGCGCTTGAAGCAGGTGTGCTTGATATCATCATTGGCAAAGGTCCGTCAGCTCGCACAATACAACTTGACCTTCCGGCATTTACCCTCGTTGCAGCAACAACTCGTATCGCTCTTCTGTCCGCACCCCTGCGCTCGCGGTTTTCAGGTGGTGTCCATCGTCTTGAATTCTATACGCACGAAGAAATTGCACGCATCATACGTCGTTCAGCATCAATCCTGAATGTCACACTTAAGGATGAGGCCGCACAAACAATAGCGGAGCGAAGTCGCTACACACCACGCACCGCAAACTACCTCCTCAAGCGCTGTCGTGATTACGCCCAAGTACACAAGCGAACACTCGACCAAACACTCGCCTCTGAGGCACTCGATGCGTTGGGGTACGACACACTCGGCCTCCATCACGCAGACCGAGACATATTACGTATCATTATTGAAAAGTTTAATGGCGGGCCAGTAGGCCTCTCAACCCTCTCTGCAGCCACAGCCGAGGAAGTAGCAACCATTGAAGAGGTCTACGAACCATACCTTATTCGTGCAGGTCTTCTTGAACGCACCCCGCGTGGTAGGACTGTCACCCCACGCGGATACGAACACCTATCGCTCCCTCCACCACAAAACCTCTTCTCCCAATAAACACACATCCGCCTTAATGGCGGATGTGTGTTTATTGGGAGCTATGTACAAACACTACCCAGCGGTCGGAATACGTGGCGCGTCAGGTGAAACATCATTCTCAACTCCAAAGATTTCACGAATGAGCGCCACAATCGCCCACACTGCAACAGCAACAGTTAGAATAACTATACCCCACACCATGTGTTGCTTACCCTTTTCCTGATCCTCTCCCGCCTTGGTCATAAACACCACAAGACCCCAAAGAAACAGTGCAAGTGCAAGTGCAACAAACACAGGCACAGCAACCTCAATAATCGATCCAAGCTCCTCGAACAAACTAACTAAATACTCACCACTTTGCGCACCTGCAACCCGTCCTGTCACCATGAAGGCAAGTGGAGTAAGTGCTAACAAATGTACACCGTATTTTTTCATACTTCTCATTATTATCAGTAAATGTATCAGTGCTACATACTATATAACACAACAATGCTGCCTGGCGGGTGTTATGCACACCCTAACCTATTGAAAACCAGGGAGTGGTGGAACAGCACCCTCCTCAAGACCAAACAAAGCAACCACCACCTGCACAATTCCCCACGTTGAAACAAGAACAGCAAGTCCAATTATGCCCCATATCATATGTCGCTTCCCCTCGGTTCGAGCCTGATCGTTGCTTGTTCGGGCCAAAAATACCACAAGACCCCAAAGGAAGAACGCAAGCGCCAATCCCGTAAGCACAGGAACAGCAACGGTAACAACTGTAAGTATTTCACTCGCAACGTTGTCTAACCAGGTAGTATTCTGCGCCATGGTAAACACAGGTACACACAGGTAGAGCAGTGTCACCACTAACGCCGCACATCTTTGTCGTTGCATCATAGACATCCGTAGTATACCATTCTGTGCACATAAGCGCGTCAGATTGTGCACATAACAACATCACCATGTCAGGACACTCTAAATGGTCAACCATTAAACATAAAAAAGCGGCGGCGGATGCAAAACGAGGAAAAGAGTTCAGCAAGCTCGCAAAAACAATCACTATCGAATCAAAAGTCTGTAACGGCGATATAACCTCACCAAACCTCAAAGCGGCCATCGACAAAGCAAAGGCTGCAAACATGCCGAAAGACAACATTGAGCGTGCAGTGCTTAAGGGTACCGGCGCAGGCGCAGGCGACATGACCAGTATCACCTACGAACTCTACGGCCCTGGTGGCGTTGCTATTCTTGCAGACACCCTTACCGACAACAACAACCGCACCAATGCGGAGCTCAAACACCTCGTTTCCAAACTTGGATACCAGATAGCAGAACCAGGTGCGGCAGCATGGGCCTTCACAAAAGAGAACATGGAGTGGACACCAAACACCATCATACCCATAAGCGACGAGGATGCAGAAAAACTCCAATCACTCGTGGAAGCACTCGAAGAGCATGACGATGTTGAAGAAGTGTATACAAATGCTGAGTAGAGGTTGTAGGGAGTAGTGGGCAACAACCGCGGCGCAGTTGTTGCAAACAAAAGGAATATCAGTTATTCGTCGCACACCACATGACTCTACCCCCTACCCCCCACAACCTACCCCCTCGCATTATTGGCATAGACCCCGGCTACGATCGCTGCGGCATAGCGGTTGTGGAGCGCACACAGCAGGGTGAAACACTGCTGTACTCTGACTGCATTGTCACCGACAGAAGAGCAGTATTCCCTGAACGACTTGTACACGTGTGTAACGCGTTTACCGCAGCCACACAAACACATGCACCACACGTCTGCGCACTTGAAAAGGTATTCTTCACCACAAACCAGAAAACCGCGATGCAGGTTGCGGAAGTGCGCGGTGCCCTCTTATACCTCGCACAAATAGCACAACTTACCATTGTCGAGTACACACCAAACGAGATTAAGGCGGCAATAGCAGGCGACGGAAGGGCAGATAAAAAGCAGGTCATTTTTATGGTACCCCGTCTTGTTAGTGTCGAAAAAGACATACGCTACGACGATGAATACGATGCTATTGCAGTAGCCCTGACCGCAAGCGCAAGCCTGCGTCAGGGTGTATAGGTGGTAGGGAGTAGGGTTTCCGACGAACAATGAGCTGCGAAGCAGCTCATTGTCATTATCCCCTACAACCTACACCCCACATCCTGTTCACCCCTCTTGCACACAAGCCCGCCTTCTGATACAAACGATGGAGTGGTGGATACCACCTATTATAACTAAGCATGCACAAATCGTATGTTTGCAGTAGATGAACTTCAGATGTCGCCGCATATCCTTATGAGCGACGATGATGAACTTGATCTTCCTATTGATGAAGAAGATGACGATGAGTTACTGTTGCCCGACGAAGAAGAGGATGAGTCAGATGACGCTATCTCAGCAGACCTTGAGGAGGTAGATGATGACGATTTTGGAATCGATGAAGATACTGACGACGAAGAGTAACAAAAAAACCGGCTCGCGCCGGTTTTTTTATTTGATTGCTATGGTATAAAAGCGTCGTTTCCCCAGCCGCAACACAAGCGGTGCCGTCACCACCATATCCACATCATGCACAACCTCCTCATGGTCACCCAACACATGCACACCGCCACCAGCAACCAATCGTCGCCACTCTGCACGCGATGGTAGCACGTCCACCTCAACCAACGCAGTGCACAGTGATGCCCCTACAGCCACCTCAATCGTCGGCATGTCATCAGGAAGTGCACCTTGTGCAAACACCTGCTCAAAAGCCTGCTCTGCCACACGCGCTGCCTCATCACTATGATAAAGCGTTACAATCTCACGTGCGAGATGCATCTTTGCATCTTTTGGGTGCACATGGTTAGAGGTGCGTGCGGCTCGGTATTCAGCCACAACCTCTTCAGCAACCCTCGTACAAAAATCAAAGTAATCAGGCACCAATTCGTCACGCAGACTCATCACTTTTCCATACATATCGTTCGGTGTGTCGGTAAGATTAATGGTATTTCCCCAACTTGAGCTCATTTTTCGGCCATCAAGCCCCATGATGAGTGGGTTCATAATGAGCGACTGTGGCTCCTGCCCTGCACTCTCCTGCAAGGTGCGACCTGCAAGCAAGTTAAATCTCTGGTCTGTACCCCCCACCTCCACATCTGCAGACACTGCCACACTATCGTACCCCTGCATCAAGGGGTAGAGCATTTCTCGCAACGATACACGTGTCCCAGCTTCAAGTCGTCGCTTAATGTTGTCGCGTGCAATAAAGTCCGCAACGGAAAATTGGTTCGCATGCTCACCAATCTCTCGATATGTTAATTCCCCAAGCCAACTACTATTCTCACACATTTCAACCTTCTCTAAATCAAGCAGCATACCCACCTGCTCGAAATAGGTCTTTTTGTTTTCTTCAATTACCTGAGGGGAAAGCATTGGTCGCTCACTCTCTTTGTCGCTCGTATCCCCGATCACGCCGGTAAAATCACCAACAATGAACACAACAGTGTGCCCGGCCTCCTGAAAATCTCGCAACTTGAGCAACGACACCGCCCTGCCAACATGAAGGTTTGGGCTCGTAGGGTCTACACCAAGTTTAATGCGCAACGTCTCACCCCCCACCAGGCGCTCGCGCAAACGCTCACCACCAATACACTCTGCGACACCTCGCGTAAGTAGGCGTTCTATGGTTTCTGAAGACGTGTCTGGCATATGGGGTACGATAGCACAGTTAGCTGGTAGCTGGTAGCTGGTAGGAATCGAAAGCGCCACTACGGTCGCTGCGCGACCATAGTCCTACAAGCTACCCGCTACAAGCTTGACTACCCACTACAACCCACTCCCTCCCCCCTCACAAAGGTGCTACTATATATACATGAAAAAAAAGAAGACCAAGACACATCACCCAATACGCAACTTCATGCTTGCGTGCCTCGCGCTCATAACCGCTGCAGGGTTTATATTGGGCGGCATATTTCTCCTTTGGGCCGGCAACCTCAGCATACCAACAATAGAAGCAATCGAGGCACAGCGACGCGCACAGTCGACCAAGATTTACGACCGAACTGGGGAGGTACTCCTGTATGACATGCATCAAGACGTGCAGCGTACAGTGGTCAACCTTGATGAAATATCAGACTACGTAAAGCATGCAACCATTGCCATTGAAGACGATGGGTTCTACTCACATATCGGTATCGAACCACTAGCCATCCTGCGTGCGGTAGTGCGCAATCTCCAAGCAGGCGATCTTTTGGGTGGCCAAGGTGGATCAACACTCACACAACAAGTCATCAAGAACACCTTGCTCACTCAAGAAAAAACAGTCACCCGAAAACTGAAGGAGTGGATTCTTGCAATAAAGCTTGAGCAGGTCATATCGAAAGACGAAATCTTGGAGCTCTACCTTAACGAAGCGCCCTACGGTGGTACAAAGTATGGTGTTGAAGAGGCTGCGCAAGGGTTCTTTGGAAAGCCCGCATCTGAACTCACAGTAGCAGAAAGCGCATACCTTGCCGCCCTCCCCCAAGCACCAACCTATTACTCACCATACGGGAACAATCGAGATGCGTTAGAGGACCGAAAAAATACTGTTCTTGTTCGCATGCAAGAACAGGGGTACATAACAAAAGAAGAGTACGACGAAGCAATGGTGGCTGAGATAGAGTTCCGCCCTCACTCAAGCGGCACAATCAAAGCTCCACACTTCGTCTTCTATGTCATCGAACAACTCGCAGAAACGTATGGTGACGCAGACCTTGCACAAGCAAACCTTGAAATTATTACCTCACTCGATTGGGAACTTCAGAAAAAGGCTGAGCGTATCATTTATGAGAAGGCGATTGAAAATAGTGAAAAGTTTGATGCAACAAACGCAAGCCTCATGGCACTAGACCCTCGCAGCGGCGAAATATTGGTTATGGTCGGTTCTCGCGACTACTTCGACGAAGAAATCGACGGTAACTTCAACATTGGCTTAGCCCGTCGCCAGCCAGGAAGCTCTTTCAAACCATTTGCCTACGCATCACTACTTGAACAAGGCTACACCACTGAAACCATTTTGTACGACGCACAAACACAATTCTCTACCAACTGTGCGAAAACAGATATGCGCACAGGGGATGGATGCTATGCTCCGGTTAACTACGATGGCGAATACCACGGGCCAATGACCGTACGGAACGCCCTCGCACAGTCAGTGAATGTGCCTGCAGTAAAAGCGGTCTACCTCACTGGGGTAAACGACACCATATCCCTTGCTCGACGCATGGGGGTTACATCACTCGATCCAGATCGCGACTATGGCCTCACGGTCGTTCTGGGGGGTGGTGAGGTATCACTTCTTGAAATGACAAGTGCGTACGGAGCATTCGCACAAGAAGGGTATCGTTTTGAGCACACCGCGGTACGGGAAGTACGAACACTGGAAGGCGGCACACTTGAAAAACTAAACCCCTTTGGCGAAGAGGTGCTCGACCGGGAGGTTGCTCGTGGGATAACTGATATTCTGAAAGACAACGCAGCACGCACACCAGCTTTTGGCGCAAACTCATTCCTCCATTTCCCAGGTCGCGAAGTTGCTGCAAAAACTGGTACCACAAATGACTATCGCGACGCATGGATCATAGGCTACACCCCAACCATCGCGGTGGGGGCGTGGGCAGGCAACAACGACAACTCGCCCATGCAAAAGAAAGTTGCAGGCTTTATTGTGGCACCTATGTGGAACGAATTCTTACAGGCATACTTTGAACAATACCCTGCAAATGAGCCGTTTACTGCACCCCAACCAATTGGCACTGAGCTTCACCCTGTCTTACGTGGCATTTCAAGCGGCACGGTTTCAAGCAGCACCACAAACACACCACATTCAATTCTTCACTACATCAACAAAAGTAACCCACGAGGGAGCGGAAACTCACAGAGCGACGGACAGTACCCCTACTGGGAGTATGGGGTGTTGATGTGGCATATCAAGAACGCAAGCAGCTCAGAAGAAGGAGGGCAGGAAGAGAATCTACCCAAACCGCAGGTTACCATTTCTGAACCAGACCAAGGTGAGCGCATTCGCGAAACCGAGTCGTTTACTGTGCGGGTAAGGATTCGTGACGAACACCCAATCAGGCGTGTGTATTATTACCTTGACCGTACGTTTGTTGCCATGCGAGACGAAGATGAGGATTTCGTCTTCACACCACGCGAGTATGATTTGAGTAAGGGTGAGCACTCGCTCTATGTTATTGCAGAGAACGAACTCGGAGGCAGAAACGGCGACTCAGTAGACTTCGAAGTACGCTAGCGCAAGGAGTAGGGAGTAGAGGATACGTAACAATGAGCCGCGTCGCGGATTGTTGTGCGTTTGAACCCTACACCCTATCGAATAAACGATAGTCGCAGATTATGCTTCTTGCGCAGCACCTCAAGCACAACTGGCACGTGTCGCATAATCTCAGAGCGTTCAGTGGGGTGGCACGCAAGCACCACACCCCCGCGTCGTATCGTTATTGATGTGTGTTCAAGCATCACTCCACACTCATCCATAACCACCTCAGCAACAAGCTTTGTCTTACTTGCCTGTGGTGGCACAAGCATTCGGTACTTACTTAAATAATCTTGAACAATTTCCATAAATACTCACAAAAACAAACTACAACATCTATACGAGCGCGCGACGCAACAAACACAGCCATTCGCAACCTAAACACCCTCCACTACCGATTCATTGGCATCACCAAGTACACCACACTATCATCACCAATTGGTCGCATAACAGAGGGTGTCGACACCCCACTCCACTTGAATACAAAGCTGTCGGTGTGGATAGTGTTAAACGCATCATTGAGGTACCGCTGATTAAACCGCACCGCAAGTGAATCACCCTCAAGAGCTGCAGGCACCACATCCGTACTCTCCCCCACTGCGCTATTTTCTGTGTGCACGGTAAACTCCCCCGCTTCAGGGTCAACGGTCAACAACACCTGCTGAAACTTATCTGAAAACACTGCAACCTTCTTCAGCACACGTTCAAAATCAGCAACAAGCATCGTCGCTTCGGACACAAACTCTTTTGGAATAATTTGTGTGTAATCTGGGAACGTTCCCTGCGTGAGCCGCAACGTGACGTACACACCACCAACGGTAAGTGAGAGCTGGTGCTCACCAACTCGCAACGTTACCGGCTTCTCGTCATCCGCAAGCACGCGCACCATATCGTGCACCGATCGTGCTGGTATCAAAAATGGATCAGCCTCAACAGGCTCCTTGAGTGGCACCTTCTTTTCCGCCAACCGGAACGAGTCGGTTGCAGCACACACAAGCTCGTTCCCCGCAGGGTGCACAAAGACGCTCGCAAGCTCAGGCTTCACAGTGCTTGTGGATGCACAGTACGAAACACTCGTCAGTGCAGATGCAAGCGCCTTTTGTGGTAAGGTCACATCAACCCCCTCACCAACCTCTGGTAAGTTTGGGAACTCTTCAGCATCTTGTAACGCAATGCGACTCGAACCACCAGCGCCACGCACCACAAGCACACTTCCCTCAACCACAAGTTCAACATCAGCACCACTCGGCATCGCAGCAAGCACATGCGAGAACACGCCGGCAGGCACAGCCGCAACTCCATCTGCAGTGCCAGTAACAGGAATGCTGTACCGCACACCAACTTCAAGGTTTGTAGCAGTAAGTGTGAGTGTGTTTCCCTCGATACGAACAAGTACGCAAGACAGTACCGGTACGGTGAGATTTTTTCCAACCGATCGCTCAACTTGTGTTATTGGGCCAATGAGTGATTCTCGTTTAGTGGTGCATTGCATGGTAGTAGTATAACGTTTTTATATTTTTTCGATACGACGGTACTAGTGGTGTGGATATGTGGATATGTGAAGAAAGTATCGAAACGGTGGTGGTATTTCAGGGTGTTTGAACTGCACGTGCCTGTGGATGAGAGTGGGGATAGGTTGCATCGGTGAGTGTTGGTGGGGTGTTATCCTCAGTACTTCCCCACTTCTCCCCAACAGAACCCGAACCTCATCCACATACCCACCCCCATGTTCTTCCCACCCTTACCAACACCCTATCCACAATCCTGGTGTAGACGTGAACTCGATGTATGTCGCACTCGCCGTACACATGCCCGCTCCCACACTCAACGTATCGAATCCACACATCCACACAACAAACTACTTTCCCACTAGGAACAAGGAGTTGGGAACTTTCAACTACGAACCACTTCCCTACTTCAACATCGCCCGTATCTCGTCTATCTCTCTGCGCAGTGGTGGTTCTTTCTCAACTTCACAACGTATCTTGTCGCACGAGTGAATAACGGTTGTGTGGTCACGACCACCAAGCTTCGACCCTATACTTGGGTAGCTGATATTAAAGTCTTCTCGCATAAGGTACATGATAATTTGGCGCGGTCGCACCACCTCTTTCTTGCGAGTCTTCTCATAGATTGCTGCCGACTCTATATCGTAGTAGCGAGCAACACGGTCAACAATATCCTTCACCGACACATTCTTTTTTGGACGGAGGTTGCTCTTCACGATCTGGCGAATATCACCCATATCAAGTTCGCGGTTCTTTACCTGTGTTTCGCAGATAACGCGGTTCAATACTCCTTCAAGGTCGCGAATCGTTCCCTCCACCTCAGTTGCGATAGATTCTGCCAACGAGTCGCTCAGCATGAAGTTGTTATGTGCCGCTTTGCTTTTCAAGATGGCAATGCGTGATTCATGATCAGGAAGCTGCACGTCGATAATCATACCTTGTGAAAAACGTGAACGAAGACGATCGGTAAGGTCTGTGATGTGGCTTGGGTGTCGATCGCTCGAGAAGATAATCTGCTTGTTATTGTCGTACAGGCCGTTAAAGATATGAAAGAGTTCTTCTTGGAGTTTGTCCTTCCCTGACATAAACTGCACATCATCAAGCACAAGCACGTCGTATGCGCGGTACTTGTTTTTGATGCTCTGTATAGTGTTTTGTTGCAGTGCATTTACAATATCGTTCGCAAAACGCTCACTGGTAGTGTAGTAAATCTTGCGTTGCGTACTGTGCTTCTTCAGTTGGTTCCCCACCGCCTGCATCAGGTGTGTTTTTCCACACCCGGTTGAACCGTAAATAAAGAGCGGGTTGTAGGTAATGCCCGGCTCTGCCACGATAGCTTGGCTTGCAGCATGTGCAAGCTCATTAAATGGCCCCACCACAAACGTATCGAATGTGTAGCGTGGGTTCAGATTGTCGCTCCGGTTTACATAGTGTTCGGCAAGGGGGAGTTCTGCTGCCGGCATGTTCTGTGGTCGGTGTGTTTTCGCAGGTTTCTGTGGCTTTGTTTTGTCTTCGCGTGCAATAACATATTCGATAGCGCGTACGTCAGGCAATACGCCACGAAGTGCGCGGAGAATTGTTTTGTGGTGCTTATCAGCGAGCCAGTCTTTGTAGAACTGACTTGGCACACCCACGTACACGGTGCCCTCCTCTATTTTGATGATGTGGGTTCCTTTGAACCATGTGCTGAAATTAGCACGAGAAACCGAAAGCTCTATATCTACCAATGCGGTTTCCCATACATGTTTGGTATCAGCGAGCTCAGACATGCAAAGCATTATACGCCCCTCACCAATGCATGCCAGTTGCCTTGACGCCCCGCATGTGTGCGCATGTGTGGATAGTCTGGGGATAAGTGGATAACTGCCCGCGCAGCGTCAGCGTGGGCGCTTCCAAGTGTGTGGGATTTTATGGTGTTGGGTGTGTGATGTGTGTTGCTCCAACACGGCAGCGGTATGGTTAGTGTGTAGTGTTGCGTGCACGCACTCTGACCACATGATGTTGGTGTGTGAAATTTTGTACACTCATCGCACAACCACACCGCATGTCGTTTGTTATAGCCGCGCAATCCAAGAACAAGTCAAAGCGAACGGGTGTAGTAAAATTGACGAATGTTTCGTCAATATATACCCACTACCCCGCTCTCGGTGGTTCGTGGAGCCAATATGCGTCCAAAAATTCGTCACTCATTCCTTGCGGTATGAGTTTGAGGATTCTTAAACGAGGGGTTGTTC
>JGI12210J13797_10639900_pt1 | contig 24038 bp, 18 predicted proteins | sample ElkSlonscriptome_3_FD_13797 | JGI IMG/M metagenome (IMG submission 13797)
ATAGATCTTGAACCCTCAGTCGCCGAGTATCTGCACGAAATTCACCACGCCAACGAGCGCATGATGGAACTCGTTGGCACCCTCCTTACCGTGTCGCGCATTGAAATGGGTGTTCTTGAGCCACAGTCAGAGAAGATTGACTGCAAAGAATTAGTAGATGATCTGCTGGATGAACTCAATTCAAGCATGGAAAAGAAGGGTCAGGTGCTTGCGGTAAACATAACACCAAACGCAACGCTTGAGGTAGACCACACCATGATTCGTGTTGCCATACACAACCTCCTCACCAACGCCATTAAGTACACTCCTCGAAACGGTGCGCTTACGCTCAACATCGAGCAAGGTGGCACCAGTACGTCAATTACCGTCACAGATACCGGCTACGGCATTCCGCAAAACGAGCAGTCTCACATTTTCTCAAAAATGTACCGCGCAACAAACGCAAAAAAGATATCCGCAGACGGCACGGGCCTGGGTCTCTATCTTACAAAATCATTTGTTGAAAAACTTGGTGGCTCTATAGCGTTTCATTCAACTGAAGGGAAGGGCACCACTTTTACTATAACCATGCCCAACGTGCAGAGTGTATAGCTCTGTGATACCATTACACACATGAATGACGCACCAACACAACTTAAACACACGGTCCTCATCGTGGACGACGAAGAGTCACTGACCAACGTACTTGCGCGCAAGTTCGAAGACGAGGGAATCACCGCCTTCTGCGCTTATGATGGCAAGCAAGGTCTTGAAATGGCTCTCGAAAAGCATCCCGAGGTCATTTTACTTGATGTCATGATGCCAGAAATGGACGGCTTTGAGGTCTTAACTTCACTCAAGAAGGATGACTGGGGCAAGGATGTTCCCGTGATTCTACTTACCAACAGTTCGAGCATCGACACTGTGGCACGAGCCGTTTCAACCGGCATGAGTGAGTTTTTGGTAAAGACAGAAATGAAGCTCGACGATGTCGTCACACACGTGAAAGACCGTTTTGTCACGAGCTAGTCTATATGAGGCGAGCGCAGGCAGGGTGCCTGTGTGTATAGTGTTTCCGATAAGCAGGCTTGGGCCATTAGCTCATCTGGTAGAGCGCACCCATGGCATGGGTGAGGTGGCCGGTTCGAGTCCGGCATGGTCCACAAAATAACGCCGTATGGCGTTTGTTGTGGCCATGCCGGACTCGAACCGCCGTAGGGGGTCGCGGGGCGGCGGAACGCCCCCGTGGAGGAAGCTACACGAAACCGAGGGTTTTGTGAGCGCAACGACCGACGGGAGTGAGCAGTGAGATTCCGGCATGGTCCACTGGAAATTTGCGCTTATGGAAGGCGGTGCAATAGAAGAAGCGCTACTGCAATCCAGCAAGTAGCGCTTCGAGTTTAGTTCGCGATTCCTTCCGCGAGATCGAACAGTCAGGCCGTCTTCAGAGCAGCGAGCACTGCAAGTGGCTGATTGTGTGGCGGCTCCTCGGGAACACGTCCCCGGTAGAGCACCACCTGGTCGTCGTCGGCCTCCATGTCGAGGGCACTCCGTGCCCAGTCGATGTCGCGCTGTGGAATCAGCTCCTGGAGCTGATTCCACAGCTCTGCGATCTCGTTCTTGTACGGTAAGCGGCCGCGGCGGCCGTGCTCACCCCGCTCGACCAGCCGCTCGTGGGCGGGCTGGTAGAGTGTGGGGAAGGCCTCTTCCCGCACGATGGGAAGGGGGATGTTGAGATACCACTTCGTCGCGTTGCCCTTCACGACGAATAGGTCCCAGTAGCCACCATCCTTGGCCTTGAACAGGCGGGGGTTGTATTCCCCCCGCTCGTAGTCGTACTCAGTCTCCACCTCAACCTCCCAGTCGAGGTGCAGGTTGCCCCGGAGGGCCTCCCGAACGAGGACCGCGAACACGACGTTCGCGATTCCGTACTGGCTGACGTCCTTAGCGGCGTCGGCGAGGTTAAACAGGCGACCGATATTTGTTTTGTTCACTGTTTTGTTCACAATGTGCTCCCGTGCCCGTTTCGGGCGTTCTTGGGTTTCAGCGATTGCCGCATGCGCGGCGTGTGGGTCCCGTTCATTGAACAGCCTGAGCGGCTACGGGAATTGGGGCGGGGCAAAAAGCCTGAACGGCTATACTGTGCCACAGCAGCCCATCTGTATATATTATAACATGTGATAATATATTATGTCAAGTGCTGCATGGGAGCATCTCGCCTACGCGACCCGTTGAAAACTTACTATGATACTCCCAAAACCGCCCAATATACCCCTTGAGGCGGTTCAATGTATTCGTGAGCAGTCCGAGATGCAAGCATGTGTCATTTGAAGAGTTATCCACCGTTTTTTTCGCAGAGTATTGCAACCGGCAAGGAAAGGAGTACAGTCAAATATAGGTGGACATGTGTCTACACAGCACACTCGCTATCGAGTGATTCGTTGACGGGCGGCAATAATGGACTACGTTCAAAAACATGTGGTTGAAGAGCTTCATCGTAGAGGATTGCACACTGACGCAGATACTGCATCCGAAGATTGGACACACGGAAAAAAATTCGAGCAACCTCCGGCATGGGCGGATGCCCCCTGGGAGTTCGCTCCGAAATTCGCCAGGCAAACGCCAGCATACATCACCATGCTAACTGAAGCCTCGCACGGCTCTCCGCACCAGGAGAGCCTCGTTCTGTATGCGTTACAGCCGACACGAAACACCCCCAACCTTAAGGTGGTCAACTACAGCTTCGCAGAGCGCATCAAGATTCTTGCGACCTCGAATAATATGCTCTTCGTCGGTGAAGGCGAGTGTCTCCACGTTCACCCCCATCTCTTCGGCATATTCTACATACTCCGTGCTTTGCCACACGGGCACCGTTGCATCCGCTTCACCCCACACGACCAAAATTTTGTCATCGTCATCAAGTTCGTCCATACCAACAAACACGCTCGCCTTCTTGTACGCATCAAGATTGCGTGTATCAGGCACGCCTTCAAACAAGGCCTTAAACGGCGAACTTGGGATACGATTAATAAGTGTGTACCAGTTGGAAACGCCGTTAATCGACACCACACCATCAAGCTTTTCCGGGATGTCGACCATACCACGCAGCGCCATATATCCCCCATAGCTGTTGCCAATCAAGAAGACATCATCGATGTCTAAATCATCTTCAAGTTCATCCACTGCGTTCTCTATGTCGCGCATCTCAACATCACCAATCTTCATATGAAGCGCCTTCCTGAACGCAGCACCGTAGCCACTACTCCCGGTGTAGTCGATCTTATAGACATAGTGCCCCCCTTCAACTAAGCGTTCGAGCAGTTCATCGTAGACCGCATACGAGAGATACGGATGGTACGCTTTCGCCACCTGGCGCTGCGGACCACCGTGCATCCAAATAAAGAGGGCGGGGTGCCGTGCTGGGTCTTCTGGCGACCACAAAACACCAGTACGCCCGTCGGTCGTAATCACCTCGCGCTCAATCTCATCGCTCGCCAAAGAAGCACGGATCGGTCGGAGCACGGTACTCGTCTCACTATCAGGTGTCACCAGTCGGACATAGGAATTCTTACCCTCAACCTTAAGGTACGCAAGGTGCGACTCATCATCTACCACAACCCGCTTCAAGTAGTCGCCATATGAAACGTCAGTATCGACCAGCGACACACCATCACCGCGTTCATTGCGGAAAAGGTCCCATTCGAGCGGCCCATCAACATTCGCCATGTAGTAGAGCGCATCATTCACAAAAAGATAATCTTCGGTCTCGGTCTTGGGTTCGGTGAGCTGGACAAGCGAAGAAGGGCTATTTGACCCCATCTCATCAGCGTCCATCACAAACAGTGACTTAAAACCCTTCACATCTTCCAAGAACGCAAGCCGTGATTCATCTTCAGAAAACTCCAAATACGACTGCATGGAGCTTGGACTTTCAAATTTCTTTCCATCAGCAAAGCGCCACACCTCGTGCCGCAGCGTGCCGTAGTTGTAGCCGGTCACATACGTTCCCTTGGGAGATAGCGACAAGAATGAAAGCTCATGTGGCAACGTCATCTGTACTTTCTTTTTGCTTGCGATATCGTACCGAGTCCAAGTCTTTCCATCCTTAAATATGACTGCAGAATTGTCTTTTGCGAAGTACACCTTGGCATCCTTGGTGTAGGGGACCCAACCGATCACCTTCTTTTTAGGCAAGAATTGGTAGAGCGCATAGTACACCTTACCTTTGTGGGGAATATGGAGAAGTAGCAGGCTACTATCGTTGCTCAGGGTGTGCCCATACGACCGCCAACTCTTTGGCACCACGCTCGGCTCTTCGCTTCCGGCTCGCGCACAGTCTCCTCCATCAACGGTACACATATGAAACTGCTCACCCGATGTTGGGCTACTATAACGCAGTACTAACTCGTCACCCATTTGCGCACGTACTGAGCCGTAGTTAATCTCTGAGGCAAGCGTAGCGCCTGGCACGCACACAAACACAACAACAGCGAGCGCCACAAGAGAGCGGTGTAATAATTTCATAGAAGTTCAATTATTGTTAGCAGTAGTGTATATAGTATAAGACGAAGTAGCCATGCTGTCCTTCCGCTACCATCCACACCAAAACGTGGTATATTTTTGTGCATGCCGCTGTGGCGATCCACCCGCCACCCACGCCTGCCGGCGGATAGGGCGGATGGTAGACACGTCGACACCACGTGCTGGAGTGGCGAAATTGGTAGACGCGCTGCGTTCAGGTCGCAGTGAGAGCAATCTCATGGAGGTTCAAGTCCTCTCTCCAGCACCAGAATAGAACTTATCGGCTCAAAACCGACGGACGCATGGGCGGCACGAAGTGCCGCCCATTGTGTTGGGACAGAAGAGAGCCTCGTGGTACAAACTATACATGCGAAAACAATCACTGGTCGCTCTTACCGTGTTTGCGGTCTTCTACCTGGGATTCGGCACGTACCTGACACTTTCTCAAGAAAGCATTGTCTACCAACCCTGGCCTCAGGATTTTATCTCCTGCTCGACCCTTGAAGGCGTAACGCGTGTAGACCATAACGGCACGCGCATGTACGTCGAAGACGGCGAACGCGGCACGGTGGTGCTCTACCACGGCAACGCAGGCAGTGTGTGCGACCGCGCCTTCTACGCCGAGCAATTCACAGCCGCAGGCTATGGATACACCCTTGTGGAGTACGCGGGCTACAGCAACGAGCCGCGCAAAACCACTCATGAGCTTGTGAAGCAGGATGTACGCAACACAATCGCCTACCTAGAAGAGCAGGGGGGTACTCGTGTATTTGTTGTTGGTGAGAGTATCGGCTCCGGTGCTGCGGCATACCACACCGCACTCGCGCCGCCCGAGAAGCTCCTCCTCATTGCACCATTCACCACACTTCCGGATGTAGCCCGAACACACTTCTGGTACTACCCAGCCGGGCTCTTGGTGCAGAACGCCTTCGACAACCCAGCACTATTGAGCGATTACGCCGGATCAGTCACAATCATCCACGGCACCAACGACCGCGTCATTCCCCATAAACTTGGCCAAGCACTCTACGAATCACTGCCCGCAGAGAACAAGGCATTCGTCTCCATACCTGACCACGGCCACAACAATCTTTTCCGATCCCAGCTCACCTGGGACACGCTCGATGCCTTCCTCACAGACTAGGCATCGACGTCGATATCGACGTCGATAAAATTTCTGACCGACGTCGATATCGACGTCGGTCCAGTGGTTGTACCGCCGTAGCGACTAGTTCAAGTCCCTTCGTCCGCGCATAGTCAAATCACCCTGAGGGCGCAAGCCCCCAGGGTGATTTGCACTACACGTGGTGGCGAAGGGACTCGAACCGCCGTAGGGGGTCGCGGGGCGGCGGAACGCCCCCGTGGAGGAAGCTACACGAAACCGAGGGTTTTGTGAGCGCAACGACCGACGGGAGTGAGCAGTGAGATTCCCTTCGTCCGCGCAGAATGAACAATTCTCGGAAATACCGCTCATATGGGCGGTGATTCTGGTTCACATTTTGAGCGCTACGAATCGGGACTTGAACTCGTGCGGTGTGTGAGAATATCACGGTAGCGTGAGGGTGCCGGGTGCACCCACACTGTTTTAGTGCTAGTGTGCCTACGTATGCGTACAGACAGAAAGCAGGGAATAGGGCTTATGCTCGCAGGAGTGGCGGTTATCGTACTTGCCGGTGTATTGGTGCTGGGGAATGGTAAGGACGGCGAGAATGGCTCTGCGGCGGCCACCACAACACCATCTGCTACGTCGGCATCGACGGCAACGACGACAATTGACGACCTTTTCTCTCAACCACCCATCATCCCAGAGGCAAAGGTGAGTACCGAAGGGTGGAAGACGTGTCGGAATGAGGAGTATGGGTATGAGTTTAAGTTTCCGGGGGAGTGGCATATTTATGGGGAGGATGCCCTCAGCGAACCAAATCCGCATCCGATCTCGAAACGTGTGTATGTGAGGGAGTCGGAGGAGTGCAATGGCGCACATGTGATGTTGAGTACGGTGGTTCCGTGGAATGGGACTGTGGCGACCAGTGGTGACGGTGGGATGCACGTGACCTTGACGAAGATGAATACACACAACATTCCCATAAACCAAGAATTCTATTGGCGTGACTTTTATTCAAGAACTGATGCAGGTTTGGTACTACAGCCGTACCTTGTGGATGAACAGTACTCGGTCATGCGTGTATCTGGTCATGTTAGAAATGATGGAAGTAGGCACTGGGCAGTATGGCTACTACACAACGAATACGAGATCTCCATTTCGGGCGGCTTCTTTGAAGCACAAAGCCCTGCTCTTGAAACCATCCTTTCCACCTTCCGTTTCCTCAATACGACTTCTACAACAAACTCCAAATAACAAAAACACCCGCCTCCTCCAAGGCGGGTGTTGTCAAAGAACTAAAGAGGTGTTGTCACTTCCACAGAGGAACACTCACGGCTTTCACGCGGCGCGGGTCGTCTTGCACATCACTCCCTCGGATGGGTCGATGTATGTGACACAGTGCTTGTGCGAAAGGAGCGGGACACTGTGGTGAGTGGAAGCGTTCAACTCTTTTGTCGCACGGACAGAGAGTTTTGGCACACTTTCTTTATGCTATTGCAAACACCCCCTGCAGAGATCAACCGAGTAGAGCGACAGGCCTGGGATACCAACAATTAACACACTCCTGAAGTCAAGCCAAGAATATGCTATACTGCCACCACCTCACAAAGGTGTTTTTTATTGATACAAACCAACGATATGCCAGCAAAGAAAGCAACAAAAAGCTCATACGGAGCAGATGCGATCACCGTCCTTGAAGGGCTCGATCCGGTCCGCAAGCGGCCCGGCATGTACATCGGAACCACCGGTACCGATGGTCTCCATCATCTCATTTGGGAGGTCTTCGACAACTCGCGCGACGAGGCGATGGGCGGCTTTGCTGACGACATTGAAGTTGCACTCTTACCCGGCGAACGTGTTCGTGTCGTCGACAATGGTCGCGGTATCCCCGTGGACATTCACAAGCAATCGAAAGTGTCTGCACTTGAAACCATCATGACCACACTCCACGCCGGCGGTAAGTTTGGTGGGGAAGGGTACAAAGTCTCTGGAGGTCTCCACGGCGTTGGTGTCTCAGTCGTTAACGCACTCTCAACATACGCACGCGCTGAAGTGCATCGTGACGGTGGCAAGCATGTCCAAGAGTATGCAATAGGAAAAAAGAAGGGGGCAGTCAAGAAAGTCGGCCCATCAAAGCTCAACGGTACCATCATCACCTTCGAAGCAGACCCAACCATCTTTAAAGAGGTGAAGTACGACTGGAAGAAAGTTGTGTCCCACCTGCGCCAGCAAGCATACCTTGTGAAAGACATGCGAGTGACCGTTCTCGACTTGCGCAATGTTGACGAGAAAGATCTCAAACTCGACACCGTATTTTATGCACGCGACCTCCGCTTGGACGCTCCTTCGATGAGCTTCTACTTTGAAGGTGGTTTGCGCTCGCTCATCACATTCTACAACCAGCACCAAAAACCACTCCACAAACACGTATTCTACTGCGAAAAACAAGATCTTGATGAAAACGTTGTGTCTGTTGAAGTGGCACTTCAGTACGTGGACGACATCAGCCCGCGCATCACCGCATTTGCAAACAATACCTACAACGCAGAAGGTGGCACGCACCTCACCGGCTTCAAAACAGCACTTACCCGAACCATTAACAACTACGCGCGCAAGGCAAATCTCCTCAAGGAAAAGGAGGACAACTTTAGCGGTGATGATGTGCTGGAAGGCCTTACTGCCGTTGTGTCAGTGAAGCTGCGAGAAGTGCAGTTTGAAGGTCAAACCAAAGGTAAGCTCGGTAGCGTTGAAGCACAGAGTGCAGTGCAAACAGTCTTCACAGAGGCATTCACCATGTTCCTCGAGGAGAACCCTGACGACGCAAAATCAATCATTAACAAATCCCTCCTCGCACTCAAGGCACGCAAGGCGGCAAAAGCAGCTAAAGATTCCGTACTGCGTAAGGGTGCACTCGAAGGTCTCACACTTCCCGGCAAACTAGCCGACTGTCAAACACGCAAGGCGGAAGAATCTGAACTCTTTATCGTTGAGGGAGACTCGGCAGGTGGCTCTGCAAAAATGGGTCGTGACCGTCGCACACAGGCAATTCTACCGTTGAAGGGTAAGATTTTGAATGTCGAGCGCGCTCGTCTGGACCGCATGCTCGCAAGCGAAGAAATAAAAGCGCTGGTGGTAGCACTTGGTACCGCGATTGGCGATGTGTTCAATCTAGAAAAGCTTCGCTACCATAAGATTATCATTGCGACTGACGCCGACGTTGACGGCGCGCACATTCGCACACTGCTCTTAACCCTCTTCTTCCGCCATTTTGGACCGGTGATTGAAGGTGGGTACCTCTATATTGCACAACCACCACTCTACAAAATTGTGAAGGGCAAGGAGTTGCACTACGCATATCTTGAGGATGAAAAGAAAAAGATCTTACGAGCAATGGGTGTTACTGAAGACGATGCCAATACAGGCGACGAAGATGAAACCGACGATGCGGATGCAGAAGCCACCACAACAAAACGCCAGCCAAAGGTCACCATTCAGCGCTACAAGGGTCTTGGTGAAATGAACCCTGAAGAGCTCTGGGAAACAACCATGAATCCCGAAAATCGCATGCTACACCAAGTAAATATTGATGATGCTGAAGAGGCAAACCGAGTGTTCGATACGCTCATGGGAACCGATGTTGCTGCTCGCAAGTCCTTCATACAAACAAACGCAAAACTTGCAGAGCTAGACATTTAGAAAAAACACGGACCACGGAGAACAAAAAAGAACAACGGCTCGCATGCGCGAGCCGTTGTTCTTTTTTTTGTGTCTATGTGCTACTGTCTCAATATCTACTCAAATTCTACAGACACTGCATCGCTGTTGTTTCCAGTACGATCTGCCTTATCTGTTGTAACCAATTCTATACGCACCACCCCGTCAGTATCCTCAGGAAGATCGTCGAATCCGAGTGTGAATTCTACCTGTACACCAGAGCGCAATCCAGTCTGAAGTGGGCTCGTATACTTGTACGCATCATCTCCATCAGTAGGCACTGTTGCCGTAAACGCCCATGCGCCTGAAGTCACATCACCACGGTTTGTGACCGTAAAGACGATACCAGCACGCTTGTCGCTTGGAATAGGGTCAATTGGGAAGAATGTGTCTTCGCCAGCAACCGGAAGGTATACACCTGTTTCAGTAATATTCAACACGAGATCAGCAGGTCCACGGTATGCGGGTGTAGTTGGGGCGGGAGCGGTCGGAGCAGGGGTAACAGGTGTTACCTCTGTATCATCAACCTCGTCGTCTGAAGTGTCCACATCTTCCGATGCGTCTGTGTCTTCATCTGACGTCGAACCATTCATATCGACAGTACTCACTCGAGTGTTCACGACGGTCACGAGTGTCGTATCTTGCATGTCACCAGCTTTCACCGTAAGTTCAATGTCTGCAAACCGCGCCTCCTCTGACTTTGGCATCACCGTAAGGCTTGCACCATCCACAACAAACACCTCACCGCACGCAAGATCATTCATACCATCGTCAGTAATTGTACGGAGTACAACGCCACGATTACAACTGTACGAGAAACCGTAGCTGTCCGGCACAGCGGCACCGGTGTATGTCCAGCGAATTGTTGTGTCACGGTCAGCTGCGATTGTGCGAGTGTCGAGTTCAAGCACCAAAGATTCTTCCGGCGCACTTCTAAAAATTGAACTGATAGACGACACAGCGGCGTTCAAGCCTGAGCCCGCCTGCGGGGCAAGACGCATGCCTTGAATCACAACCCATGCAATGAATGCAAGTAGTGCTACGAGGCCCGCGATAGCAAGCACACGCAAAATCACTGCTGCAAAATGCTCGCTCTTTTGAATTTTTTCTTGGCTGGTCATACAAGTATGGATAAATTGAAATGTTGTTCGTGCACGCAATACATGAATGCACTAGTAATAATTATTGGTATCCTAGCACATTGTTGATTTCTTGTCAACTATGTGCCAACCAGTTCAGTGCAGTACCCATTGACAGGTGCCGTCAGTATGCTATAATATACACATGATACAATCTGCCTATTACACATCTCCATACGTGCGCGAGCAGCACATCATCGATGAGCTGGTGTCGCGAGTGCGCGCACACGACCTGCCACAAGCCCTCCCGAGTGAAGCTGTCGCCCTGGACCTTGAGTCTAGTGTGGACGCTGACGACGTGTACGCAAGCGAAACAAGCATTCGCTTGTATAAGCCCCGCGCGACGCATGACACAAGCATGAGCGCAGTGCAAAGCGCAACAACGCTGGTATTGCAAGACATTTCCTACTATTGCAAACGCGCGCAGATACACGCAACACATATATGGAACACACTCCTTGCCCGATACGAAGCGTATGTCGCAGCACGTGAGGCGGCCACAGAACCTATGTACGTTGATACAGCAAGCATGCAAGATGCAGCGGAGGTGCTTGAGGATACGACGACAGTATGGAGGCTTCACATTACTGAGCAGAGCGACATACGTGAGATTCCCATCCGCATCGCCCCAGCAGCACAGCCATTGGTACAGCAGAACCGAGAGAGCGACGCAAGCATTGTGCTACTCACGCTCCGTATTGTGCTAGCACGTATATGTAGTCTATACAATATAGTTGACACACAGGCAAGGTAGCTGTATAATACAGCATAGCAGTACCTCGTCTGTGGCACACCTTTAACACGCCATGACACCCACAGCACAACAACTTACCTTTGGATTGAGCACACTTGCGATCTTCGCAGTGCTCGCGGCATTCCTGGTTGCGATTGACTTCGTACCGGAAGCGCCTGTAGAGAGCACACGGCCTTCAATCAGCGTTGTGGAGACCCCTGCAACAGGCAATCGGGTTGCAAGCACCACGACACCTGCACCGGCAACTACTGCACAGACCGTGCCTACGCCGGTAGCACCTGAGCCGCAACCTGTAGAAGCGCAAAGTCCGGTCCGAATTGTGATTGATGAGATTGGCATTGACACACCAGTCTTAACGCCAGCAAGTACCGACGTGGAAGTCTTGGATCGTGCGCTCCTAAATGGAGCAGTGCACTACCCAGACTCACCGCTTGCAGGCGAAGGCGGCAACATGCTCATCTTTGGTCACTCAAGCTACCTGCCGGTTGTACACAATAAAGCGTACCAGGCGTTCAACGAACTACAAAAGCTTACTCCTGGCAGCATCATATCTGTCTACACCGAGAAAGGGCGCTTTGACTACAAAGTTGACCGAGTGCGATTGGCACGAGCTGAGGAAGTCGTTATTTCTTTCGACGCACCAAAGCCCAGCCTGACACTCGCCACTTGCAACACATTCGGTGCAAAGCAAGAACGTTGGATTGCAACAGCAACCTTAGTCAGCAGCACAAGTATATAGCCACAGCATCATTCATTAGTTATTCACATTTCATTACTAACCAGCATTACAATCATGAATCGCAGCATCACAACAACCATACACTACACCAGCCAAGCACTCGGCGTGCTTATCGTTGCTGTTGTACTTCTCTTTGGGACACTCCTCGTTGAAGGCATTGCCGCAACGACACACACCGACCGTGCACAGGCATGGCACTGCACCATCGACGCAAGCGAGACAACCATTACCGCAGGGGAGAGCACGACACTCTCGTGGGATGCTGCAGACGATACCGACTATGTCACAATCGGTGCATTCCCTGGCGAAACATTTGCCAAGGATGGCACACGCGACGTCACCCCAACTGAAACCACAACCTACACAGCATACACACATGTTGGCTGGACCGACGAGACTATGCAATGCAGCGTCACTGTTACCGTTGAAGCTCCTGCCTGCGAGGCAGTGCTCTCAATAGACGGCAGCAGCTTCACGTGGGAAGGGTGCCCAGATATGGAACGCTACCAAGCAGATCTGTGTGACGGCACGACCGTGGGCCCTGTGTACGGCGAGTGGCACGAGGATGTCACTATCGACCTTGGTGCACGTATAGCTGAAGTGCGTGCCTGTGGCGAAGATTGCCACCGTGTCGCTACACAAAGCTGCCCAACACCTGAGGAACCAGTAGCACCAAGCTGCCCGTTCAACGCGGACGCAAACACCGTCGTTGTAAACTTTGATGGCAGTAAACTACGTTCCGATATGAACGGAGCACAGGCTCAGAGTGGTCCGTACAGCGTCGCACTCGACGCTGGAACCTACACGGTAGAAACGTTTTCGTGGGATGGATACCGGGGACGCGAAAGCATGAACCAGCCTGACGAGTCTTGGTACCTTGAATACTTGCACAATAGTTCGACCGTTGTGGGTGACAGCCCACGCACGTCCGACCTTGCAGATAACGTGATCGAGGCACACACCAGCGACAACTTCTCAAACGTCAACGTGAATCAAGCAGCTGACTCGGTGCGAGTGCGCCACGCAACCTTTAGCGACACAAGCTCACCAAACAGCGTGGTACCTATCTGTGCCGCATTCACCAAAGTTGAAGACGAAGAACCTGAGACATTGACCTGTGACATGAGCGCGAGCCCAAGCACGGTACGCAAAAACAAGAACGCTACCCTCACATGGAGCAGCACCAATGCTGTGTCAGCAACTATCGACCAGTCAATTGGTGACGTATCGGTTGACGGCAACACCACAATCACTCCGTCCGAAAAAACGACCTACACTGGCACCTTCACGGACGCAGACGGCGATACTGTCATCTGTAACGCTACCGTATCGATACGAACCGGTGGTGGTGGCACCCCACTCAAGCCTCGTGATGATGATGACGAGGAAGAGGAGGAGGATGAGGAGGAGGATGAGGAGCCTACATTCGTACTCGGCAAAACGGTGAACTCAATCACACTCGACCAGGTACCGTACACCGGCTTTGAAGCAGGCCCACTCATGACCGCACTCTTTTGGATTGGCCTTCTAGCGGTAAGTGCGGTAATCGCACAGGTCCTTACAAACAAACGGGTACCAGAGCGCATGAAAGCCCTCTTTGTTGCACCTGCAGTACCGCACGCACAGATACGCCCAACAGTCCTTCCAAGCCCTCCCGCACCGATTGTTGCACGATCTGTCACACAACGCATCGCGCCACAACAAGGAGCACCCCTGCAGCAACACCGTCAAGACAACAGGAATGTTGAAGATGCTGCACACACAAAAAACATACTACTATCACCTGAGGCACAACGTCATATCGAACGTGCTGTGGGTGAGACTCAGGATGGGGCAGCGTTTCTTGAAGCACTTTTTGCAAACACAATCAGCACCTATCAACGTGAGGACGGCTGGATTCTGCTTTCGGACGAACGTGCAACGACTATGCTTGAGCGCACACCGCGCACCAGCAACAAACCCGTCGAGCCTACGCAGAGCAACAATACTGCACCAAGTACCCCTACGCGCGTACCGTCAGAACCTCACCGTGTCGAAAGTCCACGCATGCGAGACCTTGCACGCAACGTCGGTGATGAGCTAAAGCCATCAAGTATACCAGCGGCAAGCACAAACAAGTCAGCACACGAAACACGCACCACAAAAGGTGCAGAGAGCACCGATTCGATTGTGCCGCTGTTTATTGACCTTGTGACTGCTGGCGAGCAACAGAAAACCTTTGAGCTCTTGCGTCGCCTCAACGGACAAGGTGCTGAAACCGAGACATTCATTGCAACTGTGATCCGCAAGCTCGATGACATATACAAGCATCGTCTCGAGGGCAACCATAACCCAGACAAGGCGCTTGCTGCCAAGACCGCAACATGGAGCAATGCTGATTTTGAAGCTGTTCTCGGTATTCTTGTTGAGTCTGTCGACTACAGCTACTCAAGCCCACGAATCGGCACCAAAATTGCACTCGCAAAGCTCTTCGAGCATTTCTCAAAGTAACACATCAGTGTTCATTTGAGAGACAAGCACCGCGTGAGCGGTGCTTGTTGGGTATAGAATATGTGTGACTAATCGCTACAGCGCACGTGCAGCACACTCTTCTTGCAACACCGCCCCGATGATTTCTTTTTTCAACTCACGCACCGTGCCATCGCGCAGCTCTAGATTCACTGTATCGCCTGCGATTTCCGTTTCGCCAAGCACAATATGCGCTGGTACTCGTTCTTTTTTTACCGCACGAATGCGCTTTCCTAACGAGTCATCGGTTGCAACGTGAGCTCGGATTCCAGCGGCACGCAACCTGTCAAAAAGTTCATAGGCGGCAACGTGGTGCGAATCACCCACCGGCAAAATCCGCACCTGTTCGGGTGCAAGCCACATTGGCAACTGTCCACCCACATGCTCTAAGAGCACAGCAGTGAAGCGTTCAATCGAACCCATAATTGCAGAATGAATCATCACGATACGTTCTTTCTCACCAACCTCATTCACGCAGGCAAGGTCAAAACGTTCTGGCAAATTCATGTCAAGTTGAATCGTAGCAACCTGGTGTTCACGACCAATCGAGTCGGTGGCCATAAAATCAAGCTTTGGTCCGTACATTGCTGCTTCACCCGGGGCCTCGAAGTAGTCTGCCTGTCGTCCTTCCGCTATCTCACGAAGCGACTGCTCAGCACTCTTCCACACAGCCTCAGTACCGATGTAGTTCTCTAGATTGCTTGGTTCATGAAACGACAACCGTACCCGTAGTGAAAAATTAAAGGCACTATACAACGTGTCTACAATATCCCAAATATGCATGAACTCTTCCTTTACCTGACTCGCGCGACAGAAGACATGACTATCGTCCTGAGTAATTGAAAGAACGCGAGTAAGACCGCCAAGCTCACCAGACTGCTCATCACGGTACACCATTGTTGTTTCAGCATACCGCTGCGGCATCTCGCGATAGCTATGTGGTCGGCGCGCAAATATTTGCGTGTGGTGCGGACAGTTCATCGGTTTTAACGCATAGAGCTTTCCTTCGCGCGTTGTCACCTTAAATAGTTCTTCCGCAAACTTCTCCCAATGTCCACTTTTTTCATAGAGCTCCTTTTTTGTAATGTGCGGAATAGTCACTCGAGCATAGTTGTGTACGCTCCGGAGCTCCCACACAAAACGATCAAGCTCTTCGCGTACGATGCTGCCGCGCGGTGTCCACAAGGGCAGGCCCGAACCAACGAGCTCAGAAAAGGTAAACAGGTCCATCTCTTTACCAAGTTTCCGGTGGTCTCTTTTTTTTGCCTCTTCCACCTGCGTCTCATACGCCACCAAATCATCCTTCGTTGCAAACGCGAGTCCGTAAATACGCGTGAGCATGGTGTTCGCCTCGTCACCTCGCCAATACGCACCCGCTACACGGTCGAGCTTGTAAGAACCAGGTGCAATATCCTTGGCAGGATGCTCGGTGTGCCCACCACGACACAAGTCTGTAAACAAGCTTTCTCCATCAACTGCAGCGGGCAGGGAATGGTACAAGGTGAGTGATTCTTTTCGTTCTACAATCTCATCTATCAGCTCAAGTTTGTATGGGTTCTTTGCAAAACGTTCACGTGCAACATCCTGCTTCACCTCTTCACCCACAACACGATCCCACTTCTTCAGTTGCTCTCGCATTTTTTGCTCTATCTTCTTGAGGTCGGCCTCAACAGGCCTCTCACCATCACCAAAATCAAAGTCGTAGTAGAAGCCAGTATCGATTGCAGGTCCAAGCGTTGGCTTTGCGTGCGGGTACAGTGCAAGCACAGCACTCGCAAGAACGTGGGCAAGTGTGTGGCGCATGGCATCGAGTGCTTCGGGAGTCATAGTGTGTGTGTTAGGAAACAATAAACAATCGTGCGTGAAATAAAAAAAGCCGCGCCATGCGGGTGTACGTAACGGCCCCGCATGGCGGAAACAGTTAATTTGCTGGTGTTGTGGTTGCTGCTGTCATGTATGCATCCTAACGCGCCAACGGCGTGTTGTAAAGCAACGCCCCGCGGCGGGGGCGGGGACGATACACAATATTTAACCGTTCGGAAAGTGATGACAACAGATACAAGGAATACCTTTGTCACACTCGACCGGACCAAGCTGCACGTCTGCTGAGATACAGCAAAAAGCTCGGTATGCTAGCCCGGCACGCTCCATGTCGTAGCCTAACACTTCCCATGCCTGAGCAGTCGCACGTAACGCTTGAAGCCGCGACAAGAACCTATATGCTCTCTTATCACACGTCACGTGTTCAAACGACAACTGATCATGGATGCCGTCAGCAAAAGCTGTGTGCCCATTCTTTGTTTCTTGAATCAGTTTGACTAGCCAAGTATCTACGTATTCGCTCAACTGAAGCCCCTCTAGATTTTTGGTTTGCCTACATGGCAGCACCCTCCATTACAATACCACAATAGTTCCTATACGCAACCCCTTGCGCGCCACGGCAAGACAAGGCACCATATAAACATGCGACTTATTCGCTCAACCGCAACCCTCATTACCGCAACACTATTTGTTGCACTACTTTTTGCGCTGCCAACCTACGGCGCAAGCACTCCCGAGTATCTGCGAAATGCTGTAGAGCAACTTATAGACAGCGGCATCATTCCTGCCAATATGGCGGCACGAGCTCGCCTTGCTGTTGCCAACAACACAACACCTGAAACAACTGATGTAACCGTGAGCGTTCATGAACTCATTCAATACTCCCCGCTCGAATTCCAAGAGCGCCGCGATGTCCGTGGCATTGTGCTCTTAGCGGAAAACAGCGATACCGCACCCGCAACACTTACACGAACGCGCCAATGCAATATTGTGTATCGTATCTATGACGATACAGGAACCATGCTGTACGACCACTCGCAAAGCAATCGGTGCCTGTACGGCCCAGACGTTGCATACGTGCTTGAACCAAACCAACAGGCCATGTTCGAGGTGATACACAAAAAAGAAGACTACCCACTTACTCCAGGAACCTACCGTTTCGAAGTCGAATACCCAGGATACGGGAAGGGGGAGCGCGAGGTGACTATCGTAGAATAGTGTAGGGCAGGAGCACAACTCATGCTTCTGGCGCTAGAGTCGCTTCACCTTATCTACCACAAAACTCTTCTCGCCATTGCGAGCGTTCACCTTACCCTTAAACGCCACACACATGTCGGGCACCAACGTCTCCCGGTGTTCAGTATAGATGCTTGGAAACGCCACAGCCTCAATGCTGTCCTCGTAGTCTGAGAGCTTTAAAAACGCCATCTTGTCACCCTTCTTTGTCGTAAAGGGCTTCACCTCGGTCAGAATACCAGCCACCACAATATCGATACCAACATATCCCTCTTTCGCCGCACGCACCGTGCCAAACTTCTTCAAACGCTCCTTGTGTTCGTCGAGCGGATGCCCGGACACATACAACCCGAGCAGTTCCTTTTCCCACGTCAGCATGTCGCGCATACTTGCTTGCTCGGCCTCAGGAAGCACGAGTGTTGTCGTGCCGCCAAACAAAGAACCTTGCGCTACTTCTTGACCTTGCTCGCGGTTAAACGCGAGCAACTCGTCAAGGTAGGTCAGCATACGACCACGCTTGTATTCAAATGCATCGAGGGCACCACACTTCACAAGAGATTCGAGTGACTTTTTATTGAGGTTTCTATCTTGGATTCGGGTCAAAAAATCGGTGAGCGACTGGTATGGGCCGTGCGCTTCGCGCTCGTCAATTATTGCCTGCGAGATACCTTCACCAAAGTTCTTGATTGAATTCAATCCAAAACGTATCGCATCCTTACCATCCTTACTCACACAGGTGAAGGTGCCAAAACTCTCGTTCACATCTGGTTTCAATACGCGAATACCCATACGAACACACTCCGTTACAGCCTCACTTACTTTGTCTATGTCACCAGAATCAGCGGTCAGAATTGCTGCCATGTATTCCACGGGGAAGTTCGCCTTCATGTACGCAGTTTGATACGCAACCTTTCCATAACTTGCCGCGTGCGCCTTGTTAAAGCCATAGCCCTGGAACGGCTCAAAGAGGTCCCAGATCTTTTCAGCGGCAGCTTTGGACATGCCGGAGTACTTCTGGCACCCGTCCACGAACTTCACGTGTTGCTTCGCCATTTCTTCCGGGATCTTTTTTCCAACTGCCTTTCGGAACTTATCAACCGTTTCCCAGTCGTAACCGGCTAGTTCAAGCGCGCAGAACAAAAGGTCATCCTGATAAACAAGAATGCCGTAACTTGGTTCAAGGAAGTTTCGTGCTTTCGGATGAAAATAGCGCACCGGTGCGAGCCCCTGCTTGCGGGCAATATACTCCGGGATATTCTTCATAGGTCCCGGTCGATATAGCGCAATCATAGCGTTAATGTCCTCAATCTTTGTAGGTTTGAGGTCTTTAAGATACCTCGTCATCGCAGCGCCATTCAACTGAAACACGCCACCCGTGTCGCCACGCGCGAGCATTTCGTAGGTCTTGGTGTCATCAAGCGGAACATTTTCAATGTCGACATCAACACCATGCCGCTCTTTTACTCGCGCCATTGCATCGGCAAGAATAGAAAGGTTCTTGATACCCAGAAAGTCGAACTTTAAAAGACCCACACCATCTTCACCAACGCCATGCATGTCGTACTGAGTAATAAGCTTGCCGCCGCCTTTGGGGTCTGGCTGCACCGGCACAAAATCATCGAGGGGTCCGGGAGCAATAACCACACCAGCTGCATGCACACCAACGTGCCGTGCGCATCCTTCAATCTTCTTAGCAAGATCAACAATACGCTGCACATCACCATCACGTCTATAGAGGTCGACAAATTCTTTTTCATGCTCAAGCGCATAATCAATGGTCATCGGAAACCCCTGCGAACCAAATGGTATCGCCTTCGCGATCTTGTCACCCACGGCATACGGGTACCCGAGTGCTCGCGAAACATCGCGGACGACAGCACGCGCCATCATGGTCCCAAATGTCCCAATCTGTGCCACATTTGGCTGCCCATACTTCTCCTTGGAGTAGGCAATCATTTCATCACGACGGTTATCAGCGAAGTCCATATCGATATCCGGCGCAGAAGGGCGGTGGGGGTTCAAGAATCGTTCAAACGGCAGATGCAATCGAATCGGGTCTACGTTTGTGATACCCAGGACGTACGTTGCAAGTGAACCGGCAACCGAGCCACGAATTGTTGTCAAAATGCCACGCTCACGAGCTTCGCGAAGCAGGTCGCCCACCGCAAGAAAGTAGGCGCCGTAGCCCTTGGTCTCAATGACCTCAAGTTCATAGTCGAGTCGTTTTTGTAGTTCTCCTTCGTATGGAAGCCCGCGCCATTTCATGCCCTCCATTGCAAGATAGCGCAACTCTTCATCAGCGGTTCTTCCACTTGCAATAGGAAACTCAGGGAAGTACCAGTGCCCAAGCTCAATATGAATCTTGCAGCGATCCGCAATAGCACGTGTATTGTCGAGGGCGTCCTGTTCATCCTTGAAAAGCTCCTCGGCTCGCTCGGGCGAGATGAATGATCGATCCTCATCTTCATGAAATCCCTCGACCTCAAGGTCGCCACCATTCTGGATACGGATCATTACCTCACGCGCCACGCGGTCTTCCGGTGTGAGATAATAGGTGTCCTGCGCGGCCATAAGGGGTACGCCAGTACGTGTGCTGAGTTCCTTGATTTGAGTCTGCAGATACTCATGCCCCTCAATCTCGGGATGGTGAGAGAGCTCCAAAAAGAGGTTCCCCTCACCAAAGACCTCACGGTACCACGACAAAATGTCCATCGCTTTTTCCATGTCGAGCCCCCGAAGCGCGCTCACATGCTCGCCGGCATACGAGGGCAGTATAGCTATCACCCCTTCATGCCACTGCTCCAGTATCTCACGGTCCATCCGCGGCTTACCGGCGAACATGCCTTCCATATAGGAAGCCGTTACGAGCTTTATGAGTCGGTTGTAACCGGTGTCATTTTCTGCGAGCAGCACCAAGCGTGAGCGAAATTCGTCAACACCATGCTCCTGGTCTTTTCGTGAGCGGGGGGCAAGGTATGCATCAACGCCAAGAATCGGCTTAATATCGTTCTTTTCACACTGCTCGTAGAACTCAATCGCACCATACATCGCACCATTGTCGGTGAGTGCAAGCGCGTCCATGCCATACTCTTTTGCGCGCGCAACAAGCGGCTTAATTTTTGGCACAGCACCCAAGAGGGAGTAGTGACTGTGCGTGTGGAGATGCACGAAGCGAGACATCAGAGAGAGTATAGCATAAGCAGCATCGCCTCAATGTAATCAATTTTTTAGTGCGGCATTCTGGTACACTACCCCCATGCATTGGACGATTGGCATCGACGAAGCAGGCAGGGGGCCATTGGCAGGGCCGGTTTCCGTGGGTGTGTTTGCCGTGCCAGACACCTTCGATTTCACACACCTTGCTGGTATCCGAGATTCAAAGAAACTGAGCGAAAAACAACGCGATGCGTGGTATGAGCAACTCAACGACATCAACGATGCTCGCCATGCTGTGTCGCTCGTCGACGCGCACCACATCGACACACACGGCATCGTACACGCCATCCGTACCGCCATGAAGCAAGCTCTTACGCAGCTTGCGCTCGACCCCACAGAATGTACCATCTTGCTCGACGGTGGGCTCAAGGCGCCGGAACACTACACCAGCCAAACAACCATTATTAAGGGTGACGCCACCGAGCCTGTCATATCTGCTGCTGCAATGCTCGCAAAAGTTACTCGTGATCGCTATATGATTGAACAAGCAAAAAAGTTCCCTCAATATAGTTTTGAGCAGCATAAAGGATACGGCACACAAGCACATCGAGAGGCAATTGCAACACACGGGCTGTCGAAGCTACACAGGGCGAGTTTTTGCACTCGATGCATGTAAGAATTGTCAATGCACAATTCTCAATTTTCACTCTAGAACCAATCATACAAAACACACAAACGATACTCCAACGGGGGGTACTATTTGGGTCTTGAGCCTTGTGCAGTGAATGAACATTGAAAATTTGCACACCCTCATTCCTCATTCGTACCCCAAACACAGTCCGTGGACAAGAACCCTTGCTTTTTTAGCACTTTCGCGTATAGTACATCCCAATGTCGGTACGAATGAAGCTAACCCATAGCAAAACCGCAAGTCGTCGCGCACATCATCGTGCGGGGGTACCTGCGATGGTCAAAACCGCCTCCGGTGTACGCCGAAGGCACTTTATGGACCCAGCAACCGGCATGTACCGCGGCAAAGAGATTATCGCCGTGGGAAAGGACGTAGTAGAGACACCTACCAAAAAGACTGCACCCAAGAAGAAGGAGGCAACAAAGACCAAAGAGACTAAGTAAGGCCCCCCGAAGCCCGCACATGTACGCATGTATGGACTTCGTAGTGCCTCCAAGTAGTACCTTTTAAGCGCATATATGTCGAACAGGCACTTATCACGATCGATTGTCCTGCAAACGCTCTTCGAGTGGGATATGAACCTTGAAGAGGGGACGCAATCCGAAACCGCGGACATCCTTTCGCGCAACATTGACGAGTTTGCTCCAGACTCGAAAGATACACCGTACATGAAACGCCTTTTGGAAGGCGTGCTTGCAAAACAACAAGACCTTGATGCGGTTATCACCAAAGCTGCACCCGAGTGGCCGATAGACAAAATCAGCCGCGTTGATCGCAACATACTCCGTATTGGCCTGTATGAACTACTCTTTGCAGACCGTGGTGAAGTACCGGCAAAAGTCGCAATCAACGAAGCTATCGAACTCGGCAAGAACTTCGGCGGTGACTCATCTGGCCGCTTCATAAACGGCGTACTAGGCTCCGTGTACAAAGAGCTCGGTGAACCCGGCAAAGAAGAAACCAGTAAGCGCAAGAAGCCCCGCAACGATCGACCACTTGTGCCATACGAACAAATGCCTATTGAACGGAAGGGTGGGGCGGTTGTCTTTGCCAAGGAAGGCGAAGATGTCTATGTTGCATTGGTGCACGATGTCTTTGGCCACTGGACGCTTCCAAAGGGTGGAATCGAAGATGCTGAAACCGAAGAAGAAGGTGTTGCGCGAGAGATTAAGCAAGAGCTTGCGCTTGACGCTCGCGTAGTCCTAAAGTTAGGTGATAACGAGTATGTGGCGAGCAATCCTGAAAAGGGCAAGATTCGCAAGCATGTAACATACTTCCTCATGGAGTCGGGCTTCACGGATATCGTACTTGAAGAAAAGGGTGGTCTGGACGACGCTCGCTGGTTTAAACTTGCAGACATTCTAGACCTGAACTTCTACCATGATATTCTCCCGATTATCACGAAAGCGATCAATCACCTCCTCAATCCTGATGAAACCGGCGGCGCACAATAGCACCTAACGACACTGCAACATCCACACCATCAAAGACACGTACTCTTTGTATGTGTTGGCGCAACATGCTTCCACTCGGATACCGTCATCACTCCCATACACCAACACATTTCAATTGTTATATACAACCTCAACTATGAACGAAGAACAAACAGAACACATCAAAGCATTCACTGAACAGATAGGTGTCGTCTTTCATGACCCCACACTTATCAGAACAGCATTCACACATCGAAGCTATGTAAACGAGCACCGTGGTGCACCAATCGAGCACAACGAGCGTCTTGAATTTTTGGGGGATGCGGTACTTGAACTAGTGGTAACGAGATACCTTTTCGAAAAATTTCCCGAGAATCCTGAAGGTGAACTTACCGCGTACCGTGCAGCACTTGTAAATACAAACACAATCTCAGACGCAGGTACACAACTCGGCATGAATGAGTGCATGCTCCTTTCAAAAGGAGAGGCGCGTGACACGGGAAGGGCGCGGCAGTACATTCTTGCAAACGCATTTGAAGCCGTGATCGGCGCTATCTATCTTGACCAGGGCTACGACGCAGCAAAAGCGTTCATTGCAACAACTATCTTCCCACGCACCGACGACGTGGTAAGTAAACGACTCTGGCAAGACAATAAAAGCCGTTTTCAGGAACTGGCGCAGGAAAAAGTATCCGTAACGCCAAGCTACTCGGTATTGAACGAAACCGGTCCAGACCACGACAAGCAGTTTACCGTTGGTGCATTCCTTAAAGAGGAGCTTATCGCCAAGGGGGGTGGTAAAAGCAAACAAGAAGCAGAGCAAAAATCAGCACACGCGGCACTTGCAGCAAAGGGCTGGCTCGACTAAGTGCGACGTGGCATGCATATATGCTAGGTGAGGCATAGTGTACTATGTACACTATCTTGCATATTACAACACAAATAGGTATTGACTGTCAATACGTTCTATGCTATATTTACGAGTGCCCCCTGCAGTGTTCTGCAGCATTTTTTGTTGCAGTGCGCACAGGGGGTGGTCCTTGTCTCATGTAGTACTTCTGCATGTCCTCGGGCCCTTACACTTAAGAATCGGCCTATATTAGGAACGGTTATAGCATTCGGGGTAGCAGCAGCTAGTCAGCTCGTTAGCATCCCGGACCATGCAGTCACACTCGTTACAGCACAAGAGTCTACTGCAACAACAGAGACGCAGGTACTTGCATACGAGGAGACCACAACCCC
>JGI12210J13797_10349066_pt1 | contig 23991 bp, 20 predicted proteins | sample ElkSlonscriptome_3_FD_13797 | JGI IMG/M metagenome (IMG submission 13797)
TCTTTAGGACATATTGTTGAGAAAGCGCTGAGAGATTATTTTCAACCCGCTTCGGGGTTGGTGGCGGCTCCTTCAGAGCCTTTACCTCTGACATTGTCAGAGTTTTATTTTTGAACTCCTTCGGAGTTGGTCGACAAAGTCAATTCTATCGTTATGTGGCAAATCAGGTGGTTATTCCGTGAAATTGTAAGATCCTCCAACTTTTGAAAAAAAGGAAGGAGATGAACCAATAAAGTCGATCATTTTTTTTGAGTCAACTCATGTTTTGTCTCTAGAAGATTGTGAGAAGTAATTCCTACTCAAGGTTGAGAATACTCCACAACTCCGAAGGAGTTGAAACTGTAGCTCGGGTTGCAGATCCGGGCGGCATAGAACATGGTGGGCACAACCCCGTGAGGGGTTGAAATTTATCCGTTACGAGCTGTTTTGGAAATCATTTCACGGCAATTTCTCCTTTGCTTTATTTGTCTTTCAACCCACTTCGGGTTTGGTGACGGCTCCTTCAGAGCCTTTGCATCTGACTTTGTCAGAGGTTAATTTTTCAATTCCTTCGGAGTTGGTTTTATAGATTCATTTTGAGTGCTTGGTGTCAATTCAGGTGGCAATTCTTTGAAATTTTAAGATCGTCTAACTCTTGGTTAAAAAGTATTACGTAAGAAGTTGGGCCAATAAAGTCCGTCATTTATTCGTAAGCCAGCCTATATTTTATTCTCATGGAATTGAGAGAGGAGGTTCCTACTCAAGGATGAGAATAATCCACAACTCCGAAGGAGTTGAAACTGTAGCCCGGGTTGCAAACCCGAGCGGCAGAGGGAGGTGGTGCGCACAACCCCGTGAGGGGTTGAAAAAATGCACAAGACGTATTTTCAAAATGCCCGGATGCTATGAGAATTTTTTTCGGTAAACGACTTTGGTAAAACAGCGCTTTATGATGGCATCGGCGAGCAAGGCGGAGTGGGACTTTTCGGCTTGTGTCAAAATATCTTCTCGAACGAATTGTTCTGAAATGTCCAATTGGTAAAGTAAACCTTGAAGCTTACTGCTGCCTAATGCGTTCAAATCGTCAAGTTTTTCGGACAAAAGGTTCACTAATTCTGAGTAGGCGTGTACCTCATCTGTAAGAGCAATGTCCATCCCTTGAAGGCCAAAATCCTTTTCAATCTGTCGTAGCGTTTGTCGCCTGAGAGATTCAAACTCTGCAGGTGCTAAAAAGGAGCCTTTTTCTGAGGGAGTATTCATGACCCGATTAACCACACATCGCGTATGCGTTGCTGCTCTTCGGAAATGTCTTCTTTTACTTCAAAGTAGTTGTAAAGTGTTCGTTCTACCGTTTTCACTTTCCCTTTCAACTTTTTTTCTTGGTAGCTGCCGTCGTCTTTTTTTCGGGCCACCATTACGACTACTTTATCCCCTTTTTGTACTGACTGTTTAAATGCATTGAGTTGATCTCTGAAGTTATCGCTTTCCACTTCGACTCCATTCCAACTGATGATTTCATCTCCTCTTTCAAAGCCTAAATCTTTTCCGAATTCATCCAATTTGTCGATACCAACGACTACCATTCTTTCGGTACGCGGATTAAAGCCTATTGCGGCCCCCCCGCCTGAAATAACGTTTTTCGTGATTTCTTCCTCGTAGTCTATTCCCGCGTAATTCAACAATTCTGTGAAGGGGAGCGCTTCGGTTCCGCCAACGTGTTTTTCCAAAAAAGGTGTGATCTCGAGGTAACCCGATATTTTTCCTATTTCCAAAAATAATCGGTCATCCTCAAAAGGTTTGTCGACACCATATTCCGCAGAGAGGTCTCGCATTAAATCTTGAATGCCGTATTCTCCTTCGCTCAGGTGGAGTAGTTTCAAGTCGAGCGCCATTCCGATCAAAGCTCCTTTCTGGTAGACATTCAGGTATTGGTCTTCGTGCTCGTCGAGAGCTTTTTTACTCATTTCCGTAAAGGCAACTCCCGAATCGAAAGAGGAAGATGCGACCATTTTTTGCTTGACGACATCCAAGAATTCATCGACGCTCATCAGGCCGTATTTTACCTGCACGTGCTGAGCAGCATATTCGGTGCAGCCTTCGTAGAGCCAGAGGTGCTTGCTCATTTCGGGATTCATGAAATCGTAATCGTCGATCTGTTCCGAGTGAATATTCAAAGGAGTGACAATGTGAAAAAATTCGTGTGCCACCACGTCTTTAATCGTTTGAGCAAGCGCAGCTATTGGACTTTCAGGCAAGACACATACGGTAGAAGTGTTGTGTTCTAAAGCACCAAAACCGCCACTTCCGCCAAATCCTTTGGTCAAATAAATAAGAATCGAATATTGATCCGTGGGCAAGTCGCCACCCAAATATGCAGAAGCTGCGGGGAACAACTCGTCAACCAAATCCAAAACTTCAGCCGCTTTTACCACTCCCGTGGGCGAGTATACCGATACGACGATTCGCGTGTCGTCTACATACATTGCCGCCGTATCGGGGGCGCAGTATAGCATAGGGCAGTCGTGGAGCTGGAAATAATCCTTGGCTGCAAATACATCCAAGGAATCACCGGTGCTCACCCTCGGTAGCGAGGTTTCTCCGTAAAAATTTTCAGGTCGTAGAATCTCTACTTCGAAGGGGCTTTTTTTGAGGTGGTCGAGGTAGCCGACAAAGCCAAACGTATTGAGAACCACGTTTTCGCCTGCTTCGATATTCGTTCCGGCCGGTTCGAATATGCCCGCCGCTCGCGGTTCGTCAAAGCTGTCTTTTACCTTGTAATTGAGGTAGCTTAACCCTTTTGCATTGGCAATCTGCCAGCGGTTGGCATCCAATTTTTCGATGGGTAGCTCGACCCCGGTTGAGTCAATTGCTTTGATTTCCTCAACGAATCGACCGAAGTCGCTAATACTATAAGTCCCAGGAATGATCTTAGGCATATTGTACACCACGGTATCTCGGTGAATGGTCGGTACAAAAAGGTTTACTTCAACTTGGTCATTCTCGATGTTTTTCAAATCGAGTTTGAGGACATACCCTTTTGGATCATTGGCCGAAGCCATGCAAACGCAAAGGGTAAGAAGGGCAAGAATTAAATTTTTCATAAGTATGTTTATACTCGGCAAAGATAAGCCGATCGGAAGCGGAGTTTGCTCCGATTAGAAACTTTTAAGACCGTCTATGGAGATTTACAAAAGATTCACCCCTGAACAGAAGGAATATGGTGCATTTTATGCCAACTATTTAAAGAATGTGGACGGCATGACGATAGCTGAAGCGCTGAAAGCAGATACCGACATGTTTGAAAATTTGGCCAATCTCGAAGGATTGGATATCCACACCACCTATGAGGAAGGAAAATGGACCATTGCCGAATTGATACTTCATTGCATCGATACAGAAAGGGTTTTCGCGGGAAGGATTATCAGGCTTTTGCGAAAAGATAATACTCCCCTTCCCGGGTTTGATCAGGATAATTTTGTGTCGAACTCCAATGCCAAGAATCACACCGTTGCGGATCTCGTACGACAGTGGTATGCAGTGCGTGATTTTACGCAGTCTTTATTTCTGAATGCTGATGACAGTGCAATGGAATTTATTGGAAACGCCAGCGGGTACCCGATATCGGCAAGAGCAATTGGACTGATTATTCCGGGGCACAACCTTCATCATTACAGAATTCTTCGAGAAAGATACGGGCTGGATATTTAGACCGACTCCGCTTCGACGCTCTTTACTTCGGGCATCTCCGTGGTGAGCAGCTGTTCAATACCATCTTTCAACGTTACGGTAGAAGACGGGCAGCCAGAGCATGAACCGCGAAGTTGAACTTTAACCACACCGTCTTTGAAAGACACAAAATCGATTGCTCCACCATCGCTTTCCACGGCGGGCTTCACGTATTCATTGAGCAAACTACGGATGGCATCATCGTATTCAGTTGGTTCCAGCGGCTCTTGAGCTTTCACTTCTTCGGCCACGATCTCTACCACAGGTATTTTCTCCACTGCCGTTTCGTGCTTGAGTAGAAACTCTCTGACAAATTCGCGGAGTTCAAAAGTGATCAAATCCCAACTGAGATCGGCCGTTTTGGTGACAGTCACAAAGTTGTTCGCAATAAAAACGCCCGTCACAAAAGGAAAATCAAAAAGCTTCTGAGCCAGCTCCGATGAGCCTTTGGCTTCGGACGCCGTTTTGTATTCAACGGGGTCATTTGAATTGAAAATTACTCGATCAGCCACAAACTTCATGGTGTTTGGGTTGGGTGTGAGTTCGGCGTATATACTGGTTGGAAACATGTCCTTTATATTATTCGTATTTTTGCAAAGTTAATACAGCAGATCGAACCTTTTGTTCAAATCACAAACATATAAGCAGTCCGTTTTTGCCAGAAGCCTCAGCCTTTTGCTGGCGTTCACTTTCATCGTGCAGACGGGCCACGTTAGTGCGACTACCATGGAGTGTTATTCCACGGGCAGGAGTGAGGTGAGCTTATCGCAAAAGGATTTTTGCTGTGCAGTGGAAGCACTTGATTTTTCTTCCGTTTCCCCTAAATGCTGTGCTTTTGAAAAATCGGAAAAGGTATTCGATGGTTTTACCGGTGGGCATTCTTTTGAACTAAAGAATATTTCTTTGGTAAGCGTGTCGGATCGGTCAATTGAAATTTTGGCTCCGCTCTTGAGGAAAGCCGACAGCTCCTCATTAAAATCGCCGCCTGATCCGCTCAGCGGCTTCTCACTACTAAAATACATCTCTGTTTTTCGACTTTGATTTTGAGGATGATCATCTCTGATTCATCACTCATCAAATTCGTAAAACATGAAAAATTCAATTATCTTATTAATGACGTGCTTTGCATTAAGCACGTCAGCCCAAATTACGGGAGTCGTTACTGATTCCGAATCGGGCAATTCCCTTCCGGGAGCAAGTGTCGTTTGGTTGGGAACGGCGGATGGAACGGTCACCGATGCTTCGGGAAGTTTCTCTCTGGAAGTTTCCAAAGAATTACCCGCCGAGCTGATCATTAGCTATGTGGGTTTCAACAAGGACACCATCCAAGTTAATTCTCCAACTCAAAGACTATCCATTTCCCTCAGCACTTCTATGGAAATGCAAACCGTGGAAGTGACCGAAGAGCGCAACCCATTCACCATGTCAGCGGCTTCCATGTTAAACACTGAATCCATCAACCGTGGTGTACTCAGAAAAGCGGCTTGCTGCAACCTTTCGGAATCGTTTGAAACCACTGCATCGGTAGATGTGGTATTGAACGATGCAGTCACAGGAACCAAAAAAATTCAAATGTTGGGACTCGAAGGGGTCTATGTTCAAAAATTATTTGAAGGAATTCCGTTTAATCGCGGATTGGGCAATGTGTTGGGATTTGATCAAATTCCGGGTCCTTGGATCAATTCCATTCAGCTCACGAAGGGTGTCGGAACTGTTCTGAACGGCTACGAAAGCATGACGGGGCAAATTAACCTCAACTTTCTGCCTCCCGACGGAACGGAAAAAGTCTACGCTGATCTGTTTGGCAACAATCAGGGGCGGTATGAAGGAAACTTAGTCTGGACCAAGCCATTGAACGAAAGATGGTCGACGGCTTTATTTGCAGGAGGTCACTTCCAAGACCGAAAAGTGGATCAAAACGACGATGGTTTTCTAGACATGCCCACTCGAGAAGGCGTCAAATTGATGAATCGGTGGAAGTACTTCGGCGACTATTTCCGTTCCCAGTTCATGGCATCATACGCTTACGAAGACCGCACATCAGGCCAGCGTGACTTTGATTTTGGAAACGACTTTGGAGGTGAGGATTCCTACGGCTTTGGAATGGAGGTCAATCAAATAGACCTGATGGCCAAGGCGGGTATTCTTTCTAAAGAACGCGAAGATCGCAGTGTGGGAATTCACACCATATTTTCGCGTACCGATGTAGACTCCTATTTTGGAAATAGTCCATACGTGGGAGAGCAAACAACGGGAAGACTTAACGTCACCCTCCAGCAGAAATTTTCGGAATATAGTGATCACGAAATTTCTACAGGGCTTCATTTTCTTTACGATGAATACAGTGAATCGTATCGAGATTCAGCTTTTGGGAGAATCGAGCGTGTGCCTGGAGCGTTTGCTGAGTACACCTACGATCGTCCACGTTTTACCCTGGTTGCCGGAGCGCGGTACGATGCACATAACTTGTACGGCGGTCAATTTTCTCCGCGACTTCATTTAAAATACAACCTTCGCCCACTTACGACCATCCGAACCACTCTTGGTCGCGGGTTTCGATCGGCAAACGCCTTTGGAGATCAGCTGGGATTGCTCGCCTCCTCGAGACAGGTGAGAGTCTTGAATACGCCTCAGGCCGAAGAGAGTTGGAATACGGGAATCTCATTTTTACATAAATTTGAATTGTTTGGCAGGCAGGCTGTGATAAACACCGATTATTACTACACTTATTTTGAGAATCAACTCGTGGTGGATCGAGATTTCAGTGCGAGGCAATTACTTTTCTATAACCTTGACGGAGAATCTTCGGCTCATAGTTTCCAGGCAGATTTTCAAATGGAGCCTTTGAGAGGCTTTGGTATGAAGTTCTCTTACAAATATCAAATAGTAGAAACCGACTACTTGGAGGGTCAATTGCAAAAACCATTGGTACCGGAGCACCGTGCTTTGGTAAATTTGGGGTACACCTCGCCTGACGGGAATTGGTACGTAGATTTCACCACCAATTACTACGGAGCATCGCGACTGCCCGACACGGAAATGAATCCCGAGGGCTTACAATTGGCAGGGGAAAGTGAGACCTTTTTTCTTTTGAACACACAGATCACTCGAACCCTCGGAAACTTTGAGGTGTACGCAGGCTCTGAAAATCTTGGCAACTTCATTCAAAAAGATGCCATCGTAGATGCGGAAAATCCGTTTGGTGACATTTTTGATGCCACTATGATCTACGGCCCTTTAAACGGACGTACTTTTTATGCGGGAGTACGTTTTAACTTTGAAAAACAATCGAATTGAGCTTTATTGCTTGATAAATGGAATTTAGTAACGCAGAGTTAGCAGAGAATTATGACAAGCAAAGTTCTATATCAAGAGGTCACAGAGAAACGTCCCGCCAAGTCGGGATCTTCGACTACGCGTTTTACAGAGAAGGCCAATCATATTTGGTTTCTCATCGATCGCGACTGCGATCCTCTGAGTTCTCGTTTTACAAACTGTGGGCATCATCTGTTCTCTGTGTAAAAAACCTATCACATCTTAAATAAAACATCAAAATGAAAACAACACAACTAATTATCGCACTCCTGTTCGCCTTCAACATGGCGATGGCTCAAGCTCCTACTGAACCCGGAGAAATGACAGTAAGTTCTTCTATCGTTTGCGAAATGTGCAAAGAAACCATCGAGGAAGGCTTGGCCTACGAAAAAGGCATCAAACGCGTAGCGGTCGATGTAGAGGCCAATACGATTTTCGTGAAGTACAACGACAAGAAACTAAGCGACGAAGAAGTAAAGAATCTCATTGCGGGACTTGGTTATGCCGCGGACGACGTGAAGCCGGTGAAGCAGGCTTACGACAACCTGCACGGATGCTGCAAGATGCCCGGAGCCTGTGGAGACAAGTAAACCGATCATCCATGCGGTGAATGGGATGGCGCCTTTTCTCGAAGAGGATGTTTGGGTAGCACCCAATGCCACCATTGTAGGAGAGGTACATATTGGTGCGCGAAGCAGCATTTGGTACCAAACGGTTTTACGTGGCGATGTCGGCAAGATAGTCTTGGGAAATGAAGTGAACATACAGGATGGATCCATCCTGCACAGCACCACGGGCAAGAGTCAGGTTATATTAGGGAACCGCGTATCGGTCGGTCACCGCGCCATTGTGCATGGCTGCACCTCCGAGGACGATGTGCTTATAGGGATGGGATCAATCGTGATGGACAATGCCTATTTAGAAAGAGGAAGCATCATAGCAGCAGGTGCCGTGGTTTTGGAAAATACTCGAGTGGAATCGGGTTGGATTTGGGCGGGAGTTCCTGCCAAGCCGGTTAAGAAATTGACACGGGATGATGCTCTTAAAATGATCCAAGGTACCGCTAGCGGATACGTGGAGTATAAAGAGTGGTTTAAGTAATTCGATCCTCCTTCGAGTACATATCGGTTAACCCGGAGCAGAATTCTCTTGTTAGGAAGACGAAGGAGGTATCTCCTTTGTAGCACTCTTGGAGAAAATAGTTCGTTTGTAATTTCAGGAGAAAACACTACTATTTAATTCCATGAATCGATAAATGAAGTAATAAATGCTCCGCAGTGGCATGCGCCCTGTGGTGAGGAAGAGGCAAATGCGCCAAGAATAAAGCGTGGTTTAAGGGAGTCGCTTTTTCTCCAACTTCAATTTCTCACCAAAGAACAATTTGGTGCTTTGCTCGAATGAGTTGGTCTTTTCGGACACGTAGAAGTGATGGAGTCCGGAGAGATCGCTTGACAGCAAGCCTCTTTTTTGCACTTCTGCTTTTAAGCTTTGCGCAACAATGGTGGACGAATCTATCACCTCAGCGGAGCCTCGGTAGTATTTCGCCACCTCACCCTTGATAAGCGGAAAGTGCGTACAGCCTAGAATCAAAGCCTTTATTTTACTCAAGGTATTCTTCTCCAGGTAGTTGTTGATAATCGCCTGAGAGATATTGTTATTGAAAAAGCCTTCCTCAATCATAGCGACTAACAGAGGGGTGGCGAGCATTGATACGGAAAGTTGTGGGTTCGCTTTTTGAATCCGCTTGGCGTAGCTCCGGCTGTTTACGGTCGCCTTCGTGCCGATGACGCCGATTTTTCCGAAGGGATATTTTTTTGACACGTAAGCTACCGTCGGGTCTATCACATTGATCACGGGCACCTCTTTAGGAGTCGACTTTCGAACGGTGGGATAGGCCGTGGCGGAGGCTGAGTTGCAGGCAATAACGATTGCTTTACAATCTTGTTTGAGCAAGAAATCGCTGATCTTTTCTGAATAGCCCTGAATGGTCTTAGCCGACTTTTCTCCGTAAGGCAAATGAGCCGTATCTCCAAAATAGATCAGCCGCTCATGGGGCATCAGGTCATTGATGGCTGCCGCAACGGTGAGTCCGCCAATACCGGAATCGAAAATGCCAATGGGTCGGGAGTCAGATTTCATTGCATAAAAAAAGGGATGACTAAGATAGCATCCCTTTTCGGTTTAATATTTTGTTTGGCTTAAAGTCCTAATTGAACCTTCACTTTTGGAGTTACATCTTCGCCGCCTGCGAAAAGCAATGCTCCGCTGCTTGCGTCGAATATGTACGTGTATCCCTCGGCTTCACCTACTGCGACTGCTGCAGTTCTCACTTTTTCAAACATTTTGGCCATTAGCTCATTCTGCTTGGTTTCAATTTCAGTGTAAGCGGTTTGTTGAAACTCTTGAATTCTTTTTTGCAAATCCTGAATTTCTCCCGCTACACTGGCTTGCATAGCTTGAGACATGGTAGTATCATTTTCAAATTCAGTGACCTTACCTTGGTAAGTTTCAACCATCTTATTCAAGCGACCTTCCAGCTTTTGTTGCAATTCCTGAATGGTCTTTTCCGCAGCTGCTCTCTCGGGTAGGAGTGTCACGATTTCTTCAAAGTTCGCGTGACCCATTTTTTGTGCTTGGGTATATGTTGTGGACCCAATAATCAATAATGCTGCAATGATTAATTTTTTCATCTCTGTGTTTTAATTTACTAAATGTCTGATTTGTGTGATTATCGGCGGGGTGTTTGTCCGCCTTTGCTATCTGAGGGCGTCGTGCCTGATGCGCCTCCGCGATCCTGATCGCTACTGTCGTCTTCGCGGTCGCTGGCGCTTACGCCAAGTCTACTCAAAACACGATCGCTCTTGTCGTAGCGAGGATCAGCATATAAAATATTTGATTGTCCTGCTTTGTCAAACATAACGGAAAATCCTCCACCGTCGGCCACTTGCTTAATGGCTTGGAAAACTTCTTCTTGAATGGGCTGAATTAATTCTTCTCTTCTTCTAAAAAGATCGCCATCCACGCCGAAACGCTGTCTTTGCAAAGCTTTTGCTTCACCTTCCTGACGTACGATTTCGTCTTCTCTTTCTTTTCGCATGTCTTCGGTAAGAAGAACCTTCTCAGCTTGGTAAGCTTTGTAGAGCCGATCGATTGCCTCGTAACGTTGCTCAATCTCTTTTTGCCATTGGGTCGAAATTCGATCCAACTCTGCTTGAGCATCTTGATAAGAATCCAGGTTTTTCAAGATGTAGTCCGTATCGACATAGGCATATCTCTGTGCAGAAATAGTCAAACTTGAAAGAGTGGCTATCGCGAAGAAGAAAAATGCTTTCGAAATTTGTTTCATGTCTTAGTGATCAGGGCCTTAGAGGTCAGCGAATTTACAATATTTTTACAGTTCTCCAAGATTCATGCCAATGGTAAAGTGAAACTGTCCTTGGGGCATTGCCGGTCGACCGGGCACATCGTCAAATCTCCAACCGTAATCAAGTCCCATAAGCCCAAACATTGGAAGGAAAATTCGAACTCCGACTCCCGTTGATCGGTAGATTCTGAAAGGGTCAAAATTTTCAATTCCATCGTAGGTATTTCCAGCCTCCAAGAATCCGAGGGCGAATATGGTAGCGGAAGGGTTAAGTGACAATGGGTATCTCAACTCCAAGGTTTGCTTCATTACAATATTGGCTCCTTCGGGCGGTGAGAGACTCAAGTCGTCGTAACCTCTCAGGGCTATTATTTCGCGACCGTCCAAAGCGAATCCCGTTAGTGCAGCTCCTCCTAAATAGAATCGCTCGAATGGCGAGATACCTTTTGCTCGGCTGTAGTAACCTAAGAATCCGAACCCGGAGCGGGTCATCAAAACAAGTTTGGGAGCCAGCTCGGTAAACCATTCTGCGGTCAGCTTCCATTTGTAGTACTCAGCCCACTTGTAGCGTGTCTGTTCCGTAATAGGTCCATCGTAATCTATACCATCCCAGAGCGAATAAGGTAGCGTGAATTTCGTGTTGAGTTTAATATTTGAACCCCATCGCGGGAAGATCGGATCGAAAACCGAGTTTCTCGAAATGTTCATAATAAACGAAAGGTTATTGGAGGTACCGTCTTGGAAGGCAAAAATTCCCGTACCACCTCCACTGCGGAAGTTTCTGATGTCGTAGTAAAGATAACTGGTACCCAGAAGCAATTGGAAATAGTCATCGGGCCACCCCAATCGTTTTCCCAAACTCACATTACCTCCCGTTATGTACAGAGCTTGTCTTTCAGCACCTTGTTCTTCTTGTTGTTTGGTAACCCCATTCGTTTGGACAGAACGCTGGAAACCAACGGTAAAGGCATTTGCCTTTTTCCCGCCGAGCCATGGTTCAGTAAACGACACATTGTATGACTGGAAGAACCGTCCGTTGGACTGCGCCCTCAGCGAAAGGCGTTGACCGTCTCCCGCAGGAAGCGGATTCCACGCTCCTTTTTGGAAAAGCTTTCGCATGCTGAAGTTTGTCAGGGATATTCCCAGAGTCCCTACAATGCGACCGGCACCCCAACCACCCGAAAGTTCGATCTGATCTGAAGGCCGCTCTGCGACAGTGTAAATAACGTCAACCGTTCCATCTTGGTCGTTTTGAATGGGGTTGACATTGAAAGCTTCAGCATCGAAATAGCCCAATTGAGCCAGTTCCCGCTGGGTACGAATGATATCCGATCGACTAAAAAGCTCTCCGGGCTTAGTTTTAATCTCTCTTCTGATTACGTGATCACTCGTCTTTGTATTTCCTTTTACAATAACTCGATTGATGCGGTATTGGCGACCCTCATAGATCCGTATTTCTACGTCAATCGTATCGTTGGTGACCTTCTTTTCTACAGGAATGGCTTGAAAGGCCAAGTACCCATCGTCCAAATAAAGAGAGCTTACGTCTCCGCCATTCGGATTCATTAAAAGTCGACCTTCAAATTTCTCTTGATCGTAGATTTCACCTCTTTCTATCCCAAGTATCCCCGAAAGTTTGGAAGAGCTGTATTTCGTGTTTCCAACCCAGCCGATATCTCCAAAGTAGAATTGATTTCCTTCTCTGATGTACACATCAATGTGAACGGTACCGTCGGGATTTCGAAAAACCGTATCCCTTAAAATTTTGGCATTTCGGTACCCCTCCTTATTGTAGGTGTTGATGATATTTTTAAGGTCGCTCTTGTATTCGTCTCTGATGAATTTAGATCGCTTGAAAAACCTGAAAAAGTTCTTCTCCTTTGTCTTTTTCATCGACTTGAGAAGTTTTCTTTCGTTTAGCTTTTCTGCCCCGATGAGGTTCAAGTCACCGATTTTAACTTTTTCCCTTTTATCGACTCCGATAACCAAGTATTCACTGTTGGCAACCAATGTATCAGGCACTTCTTGAATGTCAACCGCGGCGTCCAGATAACCTTTCTCTCGGTAATGGCCCTTGATGATATTCGAGGTGTTGGTGAGGAGGTTTTCATTGACAATGGTTCCCCGAATCAGATTGATTTTTTCGCGAAGTGTTTCTGCTTCTCCTTTGGAAATACCGGTGAATTTAAATCGAGACAATCGGGCTCTTTCCGTAAGTTGGATGTTCAGGAATATTTCACTCCCCTTTATCTCGGTGGCTTTGATTTGAATATTTTCAAAAAGCTTTTGCTTCCAAAGGTTTTTAATGGCTTTGGATATTTCCTCTCCGGGAATAGTAATGGTTTCACCGACTGAAAGGCCGGAGAATAGAATGATTGCTTTAGAGTCGAGATTTTTTGCACCTGAAACAGTGATCCCTCCAATAGTGAATTCTTTCGGAACACGATAGTCTATTTCCAGCTCACCTAACCCAACCTGCGCTCGCAGCGAAGGAGTGCACAGCATAGCAATGGCCATAATGACGAAGAATATCCTAGTAGGAAATTTGCTCGCTGATTTTCCCAAACCTTCTTTCACGATTTTGATATACTACAATTGCCTCGAAGAAATCCTCCTTCTTAAAGTCAGGCCAAAAAACTGACGTGAAGTATAACTCACTGTAAGCTATTTGCCAAAGCAAAAAATTGCTGATTCTTTTTTCCCCACTCGTTCTAATGAGAAGTTCAGGGTCAGGAATGTCCCGGGTTTGAAGATACGATTGAATGGTATCTTGATCGATGGAGTCTACGCTCAATTTGTCATTTTTAACATCTTGGCTTATCGCTCTAATCGCCCTCGTTATTTCCCACTTCGAACTATAGCTCAATGCTAAAACGAGTGTAATTCTTTTATTGTCTTTCGTGCGTTCAATGGCTTTCACCAATGTTTCCCGACAATTTTCAGGTAATAAATTCAAGTCTCCAATAGCTTGGAGTCTTACTTCTTTGTCCTGTAGTTCGTCGATTTCTTTAACAATGGTTTGCACCAATAAATCCATCAGAGCCGAGACCTCTTCAATGGGTCTGTCCCAATTTTCTGTGCTAAACGCGTAAAGCGTCAGGAATTTAACCCCAATATCTCCAGCAGCAGAAAGAGTCTCGCGCACCGCACTTACACCGTTTAGGTGACCAAAAATTCTCATTTCCCCGTGAGTCTTGGCCCAACGCCCGTTACCATCCATGATCACGGCTACGTGTTTGGGTGTTCTCTTGGAGTCTATTTGGTCTTTGAAACTCATTTTTTGAATGTTCGCAAAGGTCTTAAAAAATCGGACATACTAAAAGGAGCTCAGTCGAAAGCCGTGGGGCATTTAACTTGTGGCTGTCCGATCTTGTAACTCAGAATTAGTCCCGTAAAAACATACCAATCTTCGCGATTTGTTTCACCTCGTTGCATTCCGGTATTGGTTCCATCCGGGCCGGTAGGAACGAGGCTTCTGTCAGCTAGCTCGGCTGATAAAGGTCCATTTTCCTCTACCAATATTCCTTCGGCGACATATTCGGTGCTTACATCGTCGAGGTAATCGGTAAAGGTTCGGCGCATTCCCCATTCTACTGAACCGGCAAAGTTTCCCGCAATATTGAATTTGAAACCGACCCCGAACGGAATCGATATTTGCGTAAGCGAATAACGCTCCTCAAAACCATCAATGCCCTGACCCTCAGTTCCTAATGGTTGAAGGTCAATCCATCTGTTGTCAAACTCGGCTTCGGGATTGTGTCGGAAAAGGGCCAAGCCCACAAACAAATACGGAGAAGAAGGTCGGCGGCGATCGCCAATCTCGTAGGTCAAAAAGTTAATTTCAATCTGCCCGGAGAATTCAAAGATGTCGTTCCTGAAGTGCAAGTTTCGATTTTCCTGCCAAGTGTCCTTAGAATCCTCATCATGGGCGTAAATCCGATTGTATAAAATTGAACCTTTAAAGGCTACTCGGTCATTGAAGTTGTATCGGTATATCAGGCCACCGCCCAAGTTGGGTTCGACAGGCACGTGAAACCGCGGATTGATATCGCCTATGTAATAGCTCGTGCCAACCATAAGCCCGATTTCATGGTATTGTGCCTTCGCCGAAAGGGCAAACAGAATGATTGGTATGATGAAAAATTTTTTCACGTAAGCTACTATCGGCTTTTGCTCGGTTTTATTGTGTTTTTAGTTGGCACAAAAGTAGGAATTGCAGTGGATTAGTTCCGCTTGTCGAAGCCCCATGCCAGTTTATTGCGCATGGTAGTGAGAAAAGTGTGTCCCTTTGGTTTCAAAAGGCTTATGGTAAAAGGGGCTTTTGAAATTTGAATCTCCTCATTGGGGTAGATCGTTTCGGGTCGGCTATCAATGGCCAAGAGAAAATTTTCGCTCCTTCCGTCAGCGTTCAATTTAAGCGTTACATTGTTGGACACGACTACGGGCCTTACGTTGAGATTGTGCGGGGCGATAGGCGTAATCACAAAGTTTTCGGAACCAGGTACAATGATGGGGCCACCACAACTAAGGCTGTACGCCGTAGAGCCCGTGGGAGAGCTCACTATCAACCCATCGGCCCAATAGGTATTGAGAAACTCATCGTTTACGTAGGTTTCAATTTTTATCATCGAGGCAGTATCCTTTTTGTGTAGAGTAATCTCGTTCAATCCGAAATTCAAATTTCCAAAAACGCCTCTTTCCGTTTCGACTTGAATCAGGCTTCGCTTATCAACCTCATAATCGCCATCTTCTAAGGATGTCAAGACCTCAGCTAATTCGTCGACCGAGAGGCTGGATATAAAGCCAAGTCGACCTGCATTTAAACCTATAATCGGCACGTTGGAATCTCTCACCAAGGTTGCGGTATCGAGAAGTGTGCCGTCTCCTCCGATGCTTACCAAACAGCCATATTCTTTTATATCAACATTTTCTCTATTGAACGTTTCGTGCTCCGATTTTAAATGACCTGACTCAGTTAAAAAGCGTTCGTATTTTTCATAGATCACGGGTTCGAAACCGCGTTTTTCTATGATGGCAAGAATTCCTGCAATCTCATCATTGAGCTCGTTCCGGTATGGTTTTCCGTAGATTGCGATTTTCATTAAAATGCCTGTTTAAAATGAACGAAGATAGCCTGCTCACCGAGAGCATTGATGGAGCCCTCTACTCGAACTACCTTATCGTAATACGTTACTAAATCGAGCCCTAAACCCATGCTGTAAAGATATTCATTCGCAAGTGAATTATTCGGAGCAAATTGATCACCGTTTACGTAGCCAGCATCGAAGAAGAGATTGGCATAAAGTGCGACAAAGGTTTTGCTAAATTTCTCAGAAGGTACAAAAGGGATATTGATGGATTTTGGTTTCAGTATTTCGTATTTCAAATTGGATTGAAAGAGACCGTAAGATGTACCGTCGATCACGTAAAGCTGATAGCCACGAACGTAATCGCTATACCCTAAACCTCTCAGGAGGTAGTATGGTGGATCATCCCAATTGACTTTTCCTTCCACGTTATGCGCAACATACCATTTGTCGGATAATTTAAAGTGGTGTCTGTATCCACCGATGGTAGTAAAGAGTCCTAAGCCTTCCCGATTTACGATGCCTAATCCGTCTTGGGTTAGCGTTCCGTAAAGTAAAACTCCTTTCAACGGGTAGCGACGGTAATCTCTGGTGTCATATCGAATGGAGTAGGAGGCTCTCATGAACTTTGAATTGGCGCCTCCTCCGGTGAAGTAGTCCGGTTGCAAAACGGGGATGGTGTCATTTACTTGCGCATCAAAGTAGCTCACCTCAAAATAGTGCCTGAGGTAGATGTCTTCACGATAGCTCAAACCTGCCTTGTATTGAAAATACTGACGCGCCTTATCCTCCGGGTTATTGTAGAAAAGCCGCTCGTTTCCTTCGGTAGTGTATACGATTTCGTTGTTTTCAAAAAAACCTGCGCTGAAGTTTAATCCGAGTGTCTGTTTCTTGTTCAGATTGGGAATCGACCAGCTGGCGCTATATTTTTTGGTGTATCCAAATCGAAGTGTCAGTTGGAGATCTTGATTTAACCCTTGAAAATTGTTGTGAGAGACGGCTATTCCATAATTAAGCCAACGAAGCTCCTTGGTTTCCCACCAAGTATTAAAGTTGGTTTGGGCGATTTCAAAAATTGGAACGGGATAAATATACCAGCGCTCTTGAACGGAAATCAGTACAATTATCCGTTCGTTGTCCAGTTGGATGGGTTCAATCTCTACAAAATTGAAAAGCCGCAGGTTCATCACGTTGTTTTCAGATTGCTCCATTCCCGCTTGGAGGTTAGACCAATACAAGGTGTCGCCGATAGCCAGAGTGACTTCGCGAAGGATGATCCGCTCTTTAGTAAGCTTGTTTCCTTCAATAATAAAATCAGTAATGATCTTCTGACTCGTTGTATCGAGTTGAATGGATTCTACCAATTGGCCTTGAACGACTGGAAGTGAAAAAAATCCAATGATGAAAGCAAGAAGACGAACCTTAATCGACAATGACTAGAAGTTTATGTAGCGCATTAATTCGTCGTAGCGATCTTTAATCATGTTGTCAAAATCAGATTCATGAAAGGAAGCTGAGATGATATAGTCGTAGCGATTGAATGTTTGGATGATAGCATCCATATTCGTCAGGTTAATTTTGAGTGTAAGCTCAATTTTTTGAGAATCAGATACGGAAGTAATGTTTGCACTCAAAATTTTTCCGTCGTTACCCTCGACTATTTGCGAAATTTCCACAAGTGAATAATCGGTTTGATTCAATTCCAAAACCACAATTCCACCGGGCTGCTTAACGGATGCCATGTGCGACAGTTCTCGAATCAAGCAGTAAATGCTCACCACACCCATGTATTTATTTTCATTGCTCAGAATCGGGATGGCGCTGAGCTGAAATTCTGCCGCTACCCGAATTAGATCGTAAGCGTGTTGATCTTTTTGGACGTAGACCATTTGCAGATTTCTGCAGTACTCCCTCAGCGGTGCTTCAGGATCTTCTATTTCCATCACGGCACTGTCGGAAATCAATCCCAAGAATTCATTTCCATCGACTACCGGAAGCTGCTTCATCTTAAATTCATCCAAGAGTTGCATGGCAAAAAGGGCGTTGTCACTTCCTTCCAGTGTTGGAATCTCGTCACTAATTAAATCTGCTGCTCTCATGAGTTAAAACTTTACGGTTCTTTAAACGCTTACCTTTGTGCACCAAATTTTGCAATATATGCGAAAGATGACAAAACTAAGCGTCAATATCAACAAGTTTGCCACCTTGCGGAATGCACGGGGTGGAAATAATCCCGATCTGCTTAAAATAGCAGTCGACTGCCAGGCATTCGGGGCTGAAGGAATCACCATTCATCCCCGTCCCGATGAGCGTCACATCACTACACAAGATGTATACAATTTAAAACCGATTATCACTACGGAATACAATATCGAAGGCTATCCCGATGAACGATTTATCAAGTTGGTTGCTGACACCACACCGCAGCAGGCCACTTTGGTCCCCGATCCGCCCGATGTTTTAACTTCCAATGCAGGTTGGAACACCAAAAAGGAGAAGCAGCTCCTCCAAGACGTTATAGGAAGGTTGAAAGAGACAGGAACGCGCGTGAGCATATTTGTAGGCCCTGATGCTGAATTGGCGGCGGCCGCCAAAGACACGGGTGCGGACAGAATTGAGCTTTACACCGAAGCCTATGCCCGTGGGTACAACGCGAGTCCCGAGGAGGCGATAAAGCCATACGCCGAGGCTGCCTTAGCGGCGCAAGAGGCAGGCATGAAAATCAATGCCGGTCACGACCTCGATTTAGAAAACTTGCGCTTTTTCCACCTCAACATTCCCTCTTTATCGGAAGTGTCCATTGGTCATGCCTTGGTTTGCGATGCGATTTACTTGGGATTGGAAAATACCATCAGACTTTATCGAAAAGAATTGAGATGAAACTTGCTTTTAAGAATATGGGGTCGGGAGAACCCTTAATTATTTTACACGGTCTCTTTGGATCGTCAGACAATTGGCAAACCTTGGGAAAACAGTTTGCCGAAGATTTTTCCGTTTTCTTGGTCGATCAGCGAAACCACGGTCGGTCGCCCCATAGTGATGCGTTCGATTACGACCTATTGGCTAAAGACCTGAACGAGTTTATGCAAGAGCATGGCATCGAGCTGGCCACATTAATTGGTCATAGCATGGGCGGTAAGACCGTGATGCGTTTTGCGCAGCTATTTCCCGAAAAGGTGAAAAAAATTGTGGTAGCTGATATGGGCGTAAAGGCCTACTCTCCACATCATCACGAGGTCTTGCGTGCCTTTCACGCCATCAATCCCGAAACGCTTGAGGCGCGATCAGAAGCAGAAGACCGAATTAAATCAATCATCCCCGAACGAGGCGTTCGGCAGTTTTTGCTGAAAAACCTTTACCGCAAGAAAGAGGGTGGATACGGTCTACGCGTCAACTATCAAGTGATGGAATCTGAAATGGATCGGATCCTGGAAGCACTTCCTTCTGATTCGTCCGAGGTAGGAGCACTTTTCATTCGCGGAGTAAAATCCAACTACATTCCGGACTCCGATTTTGATCAAATCAGATCGATTTTTTCAAAGGCCGAATTTGCCGATATACAGGCGGGACATTGGCTGCACGCCGAGAAGCCCGAAGAATTTTATGCCGAAGTAAAAAAATTTGTAACCAAGTGAAAACTACTGCCGTAATAGAGGCAGGATTTCATTAATAAGGTTTAATTGGTGATTAAGGTAGAAAGGGCTCGACGCAAGTTGAGCCCTTTCTTTTTGTCTTAAATTTTCCGCACACGGTTTTAAAACTCATCCTCTCCTGAATAAAGATTTATTGGAGAATATGCCGAGGGTATTTGCCCGGATTTCAATTTGAGGGTTAGAAATTCAAATTATTTCTCTCCGGAAACCGGCAATGAAAAAACATGTAACCAAATGAAAACAGCCTCCGTAATAGAGGCTGGATTTCATTAATAAGGTTTAATTGGTGATTAAGGTAGAAAGGGCTCGACGCAAGTTGAGCCTTTTCTTTTTTGGACCTTTTATTTAGGCCTATTTCGAAATAGCCAAGCGTTCCACCCCAACTCGATTTCCTTCCTTGTACTGCAAAAGGTAAAAACCGGCAGGTAGATTCGAAACATTTAAGGTAAGTCCATTTGCACCGCTGAATGAGTTCAAGTTTAGCTGTTGCACTACCTTTCCCTCCAAGGTATATATAGAGATAGTAGCTGCTTTTCCTAATCCATCAAATTGTAAAGTCACCCGATCCGAAGCAGGATTCGGGTAAACCTTGAGCGCTGTTTGAGCTATTTTTTCAGCGCTAAGTGTTATCTCATTATAGCGTGCCGTAAACTCTTGGTGATACAAATTTGCAATGGTCGCATCGTGTATAATCAGCGTATTTTCGTCGTTTACTGATTCTGCGGAAGATGTCCAATTGTGTGAGCCCGTGATTACGATAGGATCGGCATCGGGCTGACTGTGGTCAATAATACCGTACTTATGGTGCAGCTGACCGAAGCCTTCGTGTGAAATCACGTTGATTCCTTCGTCCACTAAGTACTGAAAATCCGATCCTGTCCCATTCACATCGTTGATTAACCCTCTCGGTTGCACAAAGAGATTGGCCGCGTCAACGATGGCATCGGCAAGGATATTATTGGTGATGAGTAGCAAGGCAAACTCGAGATCGTACTCCGTGGTTTCAATCGCTTCAGCGATGGCGGTTGTTGCATCGTCGCTCGGAGAGAAGTAAAGCTCAATGTTCTTGCCTCCGATGATGAATTTCTCGGGAGTGTCTCTGAATTTCAGTTCACCAAAACGAGAATTTTCCGGATCGGGCTGAGGCCCTGAACCTCCCCACATTTCGTCAAATTCGATGGTGTAGGCCCTCGCCAATGATTGATCTTTTATGATGATCAGATTGTTCGGATCGTTAAAAAGGTTACCCGTGGTAAAGTTAGTCGACCCGGTTAAGACCAAGGCGCTATCCACATTGTTGCGATCTACGATAATGAACTTGTTGTGCATTCCGCTGCCCGTGGAGTTTTGACGAATCAAAACGGGTATCTCGTCGTTTAAATTGGCTAAAGCCGTATTGGCCGTTTGCCCTTCGGCAATGTATCGGATGGTTACACCGCGATCAATTGCGTTATTTAAGGCTTGCACGATGGTGCCACTGTTAATATTGTATCCCGCCATATCAAGCGTGGCCATTGCGCGATCTATTTGTGCGATGATGGTATCATCCGTGGCGTTGCCAAGGCTGATGGCATCTACACCGGTAGAGACGGATGTATCTACCGAGCGATTGAAATAGACGGCGATATCTCCCGAAGATTCCGAGACGGTACTGAAGGTTGCCGTGGTACTGGCCGTGTCCTCACCGGTGACAGAAAAAATTCGACAGAAATAGGGGGTACCCGGCTCAAGGCCCGACAACTCAACCGAGTGGTCAGCCACCGCTTCCTGCAATGAGGTAGTTTGACCGAAGTCAGGAGTTGGCCCGTATTCAACCTCACTGGTAGAAGCCACATCGGTGCTCCAGCTCAATGTGAAACTCGTCGTCGTAAGCTCGGTTTGCTCGACTTCCGAGCCGAAATTGATGTTGCTGTCAGAGACCAAGTCTGCTGACGTTCTGGGGAGTAATTGATACCCGTTAAATGGATCCGAAAAACTGAATTGAGAAAGAATTCCGATCAATTCTACTTCTCCGAGTGGAATTAATTCGCCTTGTAGCGGAGAGCTTGCAGGAACATAAATAATTCCTGTTTCGCCCGAAGCTTCAAAATTGAACGTGGAGCTTGAAAACGTGCTACCTCCGGAGGAGAAGACGGCTCCTGAGATTTGCACGAGCATACCTTCGTAGTTTTCGTTAAGATCGTTTGGCGTAACCTCAAATGGCTGAGGAAGTTGGTTTCCGCTGCTTTCCAAAACCATGGATGAAATGTCGGGTCCGATCTCGAGTAGGTTGGCAAACTCAGTAATCTCTCCGGTCACGGTAATTTCATCGCCCGGTTGGGGAACGAAGTCCAAATCATCCCAATCAAACCCGGGATAAATAGCAACCCCTGCCGTTTCATCTTGAATGTATCGAATGCTCCCCAGTTCCGGGCCATTCGTTACAATACCGGTTACAGTTGCTGTTTGACCGACATTGAAGTTTTCCCGCATATCTGCTATATCATCTTGGCCAAAAGCCATTGCCGACAGGGTAACAAGAGAAACGGAAAAAATTGATTTTAACTTCTTCATTAAGATTGCTTAGAGTGTTGCTTTCAGTGAGATACTGAAGGTTCTGGGAAGGCCGAAATAGACCGAAGCTGAGTTAGCATCAAAAGCTTGAGTTGCAGCTTGCGTTGCCTCCCCACTGAGATAATTTGCTGTAACCAGGGCATCTCCTTCATTATTCGAGGCATCTGAAATATACCTAACATTGAATATATTTTCAACAATCAGATTCAGATCCAATGAAACCTTGCTAAAGTCGAATCTGTAGCCTGCGAAGATTGATGTCAATCCATATCCTGGTATTTTCCATGATTGTCGGCCTTCATTTCCATCACTAAGAAAAAGCGGGTCAAAGTTTGAATAATGCTTATCGAAATAGACGTATCTACCTTTCAAATAAGCATTCTTCATGAAATCATACTGAAGGGCTAATCCTATCTGCGTCTGAGGTGCGTCGCCAACAAAAACTCCTTTGGCATCGAAAGAGACTTCGACCAATTCATCTGTTGGGCGATTATTTGCTCCTACTTCAAATATGGGTCTTCCTTGGGGATCAAAAAAGTTAACTGTTTTTGCACTGTTCCATCTCCAATCTCCTATTGATGCAAAACCATCAAGGTTAAGTTTTTCGCTTATGACATATTTAAAACTTAACTCTAATCCCATATGAATAGCGTCCATCTCGTTTAGATTCGACTGGACGAAAATTCCTCTATCCGGAAGGAACACTCCAAACCCTCCATCAACCGGTCGATTCTCCCAATATGTATAATAACCGTTCACATTCACCGAAAAATTGTAGGTGCGATAACCGTAGCCTAATTCCGCCGAGCTAATATTCTCATTTTCTACATTGATAAAGAACTGATTGAATCGTCCTAATTCTACAACGTTTCGAAATCTTGGTGTTCTGCTGATGTAACCCGCATTGATGAATACGGTGTGTCTCTCTTCTATACTTCGACTGACACCAGCCTTTACTGTGAATCCCGGAATGTTTTTCCATGGAACTTCAGATACCTGAGATTCAGAATCAAAATACCTAATTTCTCTTGCACCAACGATACTGGAAGTACCGGCTGGCCCATATTCATTTTCATTATTAGAAGGATTCGTTACAAAAGTAGTATCTCCTACAGTGTTAAATGAAGACGTCGCGCCCGCAGCACTATTAGCAGCTACAATAAGCTCACTACCATTCCAAAAACCTACATCGTCATAAGCAAGGGCATTTGGAAACCTTTCTCCATCCACTATAATATCACGTCTATTGAAGTAGTCAATCCGCTTATAACCGGTTACAACCCCCGATAGATTGACAAAAGCTCTCCAATTTTCGTTGTCATTGTACTTGAGTTCAGTAAAAAATGCCCCCCATCGGATGAGATTGTCGTTGTAAAATTGTATCCTATCACCTTCTCTCGAGGCGTTGCTAACGGAAGTAAACGGTCTATCGAAGGGGAATTCGTCTGCTGGTGGTACATAGTAATCCCCACCGAGAAGATTATCGACTTGTCTATATTGCTCAGATTGGTAAGTCCTAAAATCGAGACCACCGGCAAAAGTCATTTTTTCACTAATCGTCCAGTCAACGGTGGACAACCAACCCCACCAGTAGTGGTTATCAAAGTTTTTTCTCAGAATGATAGAACTTCTTAGATCAGTTAAAGAAACTTCGGGATCAATTGGTAGCTGACCAAAAATATTGGGCTGAGTATTCGTATTGTAGTCGGTTTGAAAATCTACTTGAAGATTCTCATCATAATCTCCATATCCTAAAGCAGGCACTCTGCTCGTCTGTCCACCCCTTCCGTAGCTGTAATAAACCACGTTGGACAGATACAGGTTTTCGTTGATTGTCCAAAAATCTCGCACAGAAAAAACAGGCTTATGGTAATTTCTAACTCTTTCATTCTGGATGTTCCCGTTGAGTGTCCCCCAATGATTGTTGTATCTAAAACCTCTTGAAATGACTCCTGCTGTATCGATAAAGTTATTGTCAGCAGCAATATCGAAGAATTCACCTTCTGACCAACCGTACTGTTCATTTAGATTAGAAAGTTGTTCCTGAAGGACTGGTCTTTCAGCAACATCTGCGTACTGCAAACTTTGATAAACCACATTGTATGAAGATAAACGGTTGTACAAATCGTTGTTTCCTTGGAATAATCCGGCCGCATAGTCTTTGTCATATGTCGCAATTTTCTGTCGATCCTGCCTTACGCCGTATTCGACAGGAGAGCCCAATGCACTCACAGAAATAATGTGATTGCCTAATTCTTTTTGAACCTTACCGTAGTAAAAGTACTCTTCTCTGTATTGTTGCTCAGAAAATCCG
>JGI12210J13797_10264455_pt1 | contig 23983 bp, 19 predicted proteins | sample ElkSlonscriptome_3_FD_13797 | JGI IMG/M metagenome (IMG submission 13797)
GGCGGGCCCGCTGCCCGGGGCTGGCGGCCGGGCCCGGGGCGGGTCCGGTCGCCAGCGGCCGGCCCAGCCATGCTTCGAGCTGGTGGTCGGTGACGGGGCCCGGGCGCAGGACTCGGGGCGCGTCGCCGGCCAGATCCACCACCGTCGACTCGATCCCCACCCCGGTCGGGCCGCTGTCGAGCACCAGGGCGATCCGGCCGTCGAGGTCGGCGAGCACGTGCTCGGCCGTGGTCGGCGAGACGTGCTCGGAGCGGTTGGCACTCGGGGCGGCCACCGGGCACCCGGCCGCGGCGACGAGCCCCCGCGCCACCGCGGTCGCGGGGACGCGCAGGCCCACCGTGGGCAGCCCCGCGCTCACCTCGGGGGGCAGCGCCTCGCCCCGCGGCACCACCAGCGTCAGCGGCCCCGGCCAGTGCTTCGCGAGGCGCTCGGCCTCGGCCGGCCAGCGCAGCGCGTAGCGCCGCGCCATCGCCTCGTCGGACACGTGCACGATGAGCGGGTTGTCGGCGGGGCGGCCCTTGGCCTCGAAGATCCGCCGCACCGCCGCGGGCTGGGTCGCGTCGGCTCCCAGCCCGTAGACCGTCTCGGTCGCAAAGGCGACCAGCTCGCCCGCGCGCAGCACCGCGGCCGCCTCGCGCAGCGCCGCGGGATCGGGGTCACGAGGGTCGACGACCAGCACGCGGGTGGAGGACATGGCGCGGAGCACCATAGATCGGCTCGGGCCGCCACGCGGCGGAAATGGCCCTGGAGCGCGGCATACGCCGGAGCGGTCCGCGGGGGCCGGCCGCCGCGGACCGGCGGGGCGCATCGCGGCGGTCCTCAGCAGCCTCGGCGCGGGGCGGTGTAAGATCGACGCGCGCCCCGCGATGTACCCGAGCCCGTGCCCGTGCCCGCGTCCGTGTCCATGTCTCGAGCCTGCCGCGTCTTGCTCGCCGTGATCTCGAGCTGGGCCGTCCTGGGCTGTGGCCGCAGCCCGTTCGACCTCGAGGACGAGCTCGTTCAGCTCGATGAGGCGGTCGAGCTGAACGACCCGGTCACCGGTGGCTGCCGCAAGGTCGACTACCTGTTCGTGATCGACAACTCCGCGAGCATGGGCGACAACCAGTCCAAGCTGGTCGACAGCTTCGACGTGTTCATCGACGGGGTCGAGCGCAGCCAGGACACGCTCGAGAGCATCCACGTGGGGGTGGTGAGCACCGACGGCTACGCGGGCAACGAGGGCTCGTGCACCGGCTTCGGCGGGCTCATCACCACCACCACGGGGCACAACTCCAGCCAGGCGCAGTGTGGCCCCTACGCCGAGGGTCACAACTACATGACCGAGGCCGACGACCTGCGCGAGACCTTCACCTGCGCCGCGCAGGTGGGCACCACCGGCAGCAACGCGGAGCACCCGATCGACGCGCTCGTGGCCGCGGTGGGCGACGAGATGTCTGGCCCCGGCGAGTGCAACGAGGGCTTCATTCGCGACGACGCGCTGCTGGTGGCCGTGATCGTCACCGACGAGGACGACGCCGCCTCGGGCCGCTATCGCTTCGAGCAGCTGGTGGAGGCCAAGGGCGGGCGGGCGGACAACATCGTGATGGTGGGGCTCATCAACGAGCCGGGCACCGCCTGCTCGCTGTCGGGCCACGCCCGCGAGGCGCCGAACCTCTACGGGTTCATCGGCTCGTTCCTGCACAGCTTCGTGGCGCCGGTGTGTGGCGACTACGGGGTGGCGTTCGAGCAGGCGCTCGCGGTCGTCGAAGCGGCCTGCTGGGACGCATAGCGGCTGCGATCGCGGCTGCGATCGCGGCCTCGGTCAGCGGTGCGGCTGGTCGCGGCGCCACTGCTGCCAGTGCGCATCGGTGCCCATCAGCCGGTCCCAGATCCCGAAGAACGACCCCAGGCACCCCCGGGCGGCGTAGAGATGGTGGTAGGCGTGGCGGCTGGCGATCCGCGTAAAGGCATAGCCGCTGTGGGCCTCCACGCTCTCGCCCACCCGAATGGCCTGCCACACCACGAAGGTCACCGGGTGCACCGCCAGCAGCACGGGGCCGACCATCAGCGCGGTCACGTTCAGCAGCGACTCGACCGGGTGGGCGTACTCGGCGGACACGCCCCGCACGTAGCGGAAGTCGTGGTGCTTGCGGTGGATGGCCCGGAACAAGCGCTTGGTGTGCAGCGCCCGGTGCCCCCAGTAGAAGATGGTGTCCTGCACCAGCATGCACGCCACCAGCTGCCAGCCCAGCTCCATCGGCGAGGGCCACGGCCCGCCCATGTGCCCGCCCATGGCCCGCCACGCGGGGTGCACCACGAGCACGATCAGCGCGAGGAACCCAAGATGGGCCGCCGGCAGCCCGCGGATGGCCGCGCGCACGAGGGGGGCCGCCGGGGCCTTGCCCTCCACCACGCGGAAGCGCGGCGCCACGCCACGCCGATGCAGCAGGGCGTAGGCACCCCACACGCCGAAGAACACCAGCTCGTGGGTGCCCCAGATCCACAGACCGAAGCGCCAAGGCTCGCTCATGAGCGTCCCATCATGGCACGCCGCCCGCGGCGGATGGCCCGCCTCGCCTCGACAGCGCCGGCCCGCCTTGCGAACCTCGGCGCACCCAGGATGATCGAGCACGAGCGGCGCCCGAGCTCCCGAGAGATGGCCGGACGGGAGGCGAGGGCGCAGCGCCCGGGTCGAGGGAGAGCGCGGTGACTCGCCGCCGCGCGCTTGCGTGGGGCGGGGTGGCCCTGCTGGTCGCGCTGCTGGTTGTCGCGGCCCGGCTGGCGTTCCCGGGCGAGCCCCGCCGACCGCCGCCCCGGCCGCCCGCGGTGGTGGCCTTCGAGGAGATCGCGGTGCCCTTCGTCCATCACGCGCGGCCCGAGGTCGCCCACGGCTTCCTCGGCGCCGCCGCGCTCGACGTGGGCGGCGACGGTCGCATGGAGGTGTTCTTGGGCGGCGGGCCGGGGCAGGCCGACGCGCTGCTCCACCACGAGCCGGGCGACGACGGAGCAGGGCGGCTGGTCGACGGGATCGAGGGCACGGGCCTGTCCGCCGAGGCCGCGACCTTCGGGGCGAGCGCCATCGACTTCGACGGCGACGGCTGGACCGATCTGCTGGTGGGGCGCACCGACGGGATCACGCTGTACCTCAACGACCAGAAGGGCCACTTCAACGGGCAGCGGATCGACGCTCGGCTGCCCAAGCAGACCGATCCCTTCGCGCTGTCGGTGGTCGACGTCGATGGGGACGGCGACGGCGACGTGTACGTGAGCGGCTTCGTGTCGCGGCCGGCGTTCGTGGGCCTGACCTTCCACGACCCCGCGGTGGTGCGCCCCAATCGGCTGCTGCGCAACGACGGCTACGACGAGGAGCGCGGGGTCTTCCTCTTCAGCGACGCCACGGCCGAGGCGGAGCTGGAGGGCCGCTACAACACGTTCCAGTCGGTGTGGATCGACCTCGACGGCGACGACGACCCCGATCTGGTGACCGCGCCCAACACCGGCCGGGTGGAGGTGTTCCGCAACGACGGCGGGCGCTTCACGGAGATGCCCTCCCCCAGCGACTACGGGTTCTGGATGGGAGTGGCCCCGGGCGACGTGGACGGCGACGGAGACCCCGACCTGCTGTTCACCAACGTGGGCAACGCGGTGCCTCCTCGGCTGCTGCGCGGCGACCTGCGCGACGACCAGGTGCTGTCGACCCAGTGGCTGCTGCTGCGCAACGACGGCGGGATGACCTTCAGCGACGTGACCGCGGCGTACGGGCTGCGGGACTACGGCTTTGCGTGGGGGGCCGGCTTCGCCGACCTCGACCTCGACGGCTGGCTCGACCTGGTGGTGGCCAAGAACGCCGAGAAACTGCCCCACCACCGCGTGGAGGCCCTCCGACCCCGCAGCAACGCGTTCCTGCTGCTGCCGAGCGGCGACGGCGACGGCCGGGCGTTCTACGACGTGGAGGCGCTCGATCTGCAGCGCCCCGACTTCGGCATGTCGCCGCTGTTCGTCGACCTCGACGACGACGGGGCGCTCGACGTGGTCATGCCCAACCAAGGCCAGCGTGCCCGCGCGCACCTCGGCCGCAGCCCGAGCCGCCGGCTGCGGGTCGACGTGCCCGACGCGGTGCGAGCGCTGGGCGTGGCGGTGACGGTGGTGACCGACGCGGGCCGCTCGCCCACCCAGTGGTTGCTGTCGAGCACCGGGTTCATGAGCGATCATGCTCCCCAGCTCGTGTTCGGGCTGGGCGGGGCCGAGAGGATCGAGCGCGTCGAGGTGAGCTGGAGGGGCGGGCCGCAGGTCATCATTCCCGGCGTGCTCATCGAGGGCGACCGCCTCGCGCTCTCGCTCCCTTGACCCGCGCTCCCGCGCCCGAGGGGCGAGCGCGCTCGCCCCGGTCCACGCCTTCGTCGCGCCCTGGCACCAGCCGCCCACGAGGTTCACCACGGGCGGCTGGCCCCTCGTGGCGCGGGCCCATGCTCGCCCACAGGTTTTCGCCTATGATCCGCACCAGCCCATCATGTGTGGAATCGTCGGGTACACCGGTCATCGCGAAGCAGCGCCCATCCTCTTGGAGGGCCTGCGTCGCCTCGAATATCGCGGCTATGACTCGGCGGGGGTGGCCATCCACGACGGTCGGACCACCCGCATCTCCCGGGCCGAGGGCAAGCTGGGCCGGCTGGTGGAGCAGCTGGAGGCCGCCCCCCTGCAGGGCACCTGCGGCATCGGGCACACCCGCTGGGCCACCCACGGCCGCCCCTCCGAGCAGAACGCCCACCCCCACCGCGAGGGCAAGGTCTCGGTGGTGCACAACGGCATCATCGAGAACCACCTCGAGCTGCGCGACCGGCTCAGCTCGGCCGGGCACACGTTCCACAGCGACACCGACAGCGAGATCTTCGCCCACCTGGTGGCCCAGCAGATGAGCGAGCACGACGACCTGCGGGCGGCGGTCTCCGCCGCGCTCGAGGGCGTGCGGGGCACCTGGGCGATCTGCGTGATGCACGACGATCACCCCGGGGAGATCGTGGCCGCCCGCAACAACGCCCCGCTGCTGCTGGGGCTGGGCGAGGCCAGCGACGGCGGGGCCGACGGCGAGAACTACGTGGCCTCCGACGTGGCGGCCATGCTCAGCCACACCCGCCGGGTGGTCGACCTCGACGACGGCGACACCGCGCGGGTCAGTCGCCGGGGCATCGAGGTCTACGACGCGGCGGGCACCCGGGTGGAGCGGGCCGAGCGGCACATCGACTGGAGCCCGGTGGCGGCCGAGAAGCAGGGCTACCGGCACTTCATGCTCAAGGAGATCCACGAGCAGCCCCAGGTGATCGGCGACACCCTGGCCGGCCGCGTGGAGATGGACCGGGCCGACGTGAACCTCGACGGCCTCGACCTCGAGGTCGAGTCGCTGCGCAAGATCACCATCTTGGCCTGCGGCACCTCGTGGCACGCGGGCTTGGCGGGCAAGTACCTCATCGAGCGGCTCAGCCGGATCCCGGTGGAGGTCGACCTGGCCTCCGAGTTCCGCTATCGCGAGCCGATCGTTCGCCCCGACGAGCTGGTCGTGGCCATCTCGCAGTCGGGCGAGACGGCCGACACCCTCGCCGCGTTGCAGGAGGCGCGGCGGCTGGGCGCGCGGAGCCTGGCCATCTGCAACGTGGTGGGCTCGTCGATCGCCCGCGCCTCCGAGCACGTGATCTACACCCACGCCGGGCCCGAGATCAGCGTGGCCTCGACCAAGGCGTTCACCAGCCAGCTCACCATGGTCACCCTGCTGGCGATCCACCTCGGCCGCCGCACCGGGCACCTGTCCGACGACCGCATCCGCGAGCTGCTCGAGGGTCTCTCGGCCATCCCCGAGCACGCCACCAACGTGCTGGGTCAGCTCGCGGCCATGCAGGTGATGGCCAAGCGCTACAAGGAGGCCCGCGACTTCCTCTACCTGGGCCGCGGCCTGGGCTTTCCCGTGGCGCTGGAGGGCGCGCTGAAGCTCAAGGAGATCTCCTACGTGCACGCCGAGGGCTACGCCAGCGGCGAGATGAAGCACGGGCCCATCGCGCTCATCGACGAGGATCTGCCGGTGGTGGGCATCGCGCTGCGCGGGCCGGGCTACGACAAGGTCGTGTCCAACCTCGAGGAGGTGCGGGCGCGCGGGGGCAAGATCATCGCGCTGGCCACGGTGGGCGACAGCCACATCGCCGATCTGGCCGACGACGTGGTGATGCTGCCCGACGTGGAGGAGGTGTTCCAGCCGATCCTCGCCACCATCCCGCTTCAGCTGCTCGCCTATCACATCGCGGTGCTGAAGGGCACCGACGTGGACCAGCCGCGGAACCTGGCCAAGTCGGTGACGGTGGAGTAGGGGTCGGTCGGGCTAGTCGAGCTGCGCGACGAAGGACGGACGGGGCATCGTGTTCTCCTAGCGAAAGCACACCCTCGAGTAGGCGGTGATCTCGTCGCAGCACTGACCGGTCGCAGGGTCGTCGTCGTGGCAGCCGCGGCCGAAGGCGGCGAACTGCGGGCACTCGTAGCTGTTGACACACTCGAAGTAGTCGGTCTGCTCGACGGGACAGCGGTCCCACGTGAAGTCGGTACGGCAGATGTCTTCACATCCCTCCACCGTCGAAAACGAGGTGGTGATGTCTGGAGTCCATAGACACTCCATGACGCGCTCGCAGTAGGTGCTGCAGATGCCCTCGATGTCGAGCGGGGGGGCTTGGTCTTCGAGGGTACGCTCGTTACAGCTACATCCGGCGACCAGGATGGCGAAGAGGGTGACCAGCCGCGGGGACATGCAGGGGACGAGGATAGCGGTCGTGGACGAGCGCGGGGGCCGCTGGGGGACGGCACCAGCCGCACTGACGGCGTCGTTACCCCACGAGGGTTTCACCCCAGGCTGATAGACTCCGCGCCGTGACCCCCGAGCAGCTAGGCCAGCTCCAGCAGCAACTCTACGCGCTGCAGGCCGAGAACGAGCAGCTGCGCCATCAGATCAACCACCTCGCCCAGCAGCAGCAGGCCAACGCGCAGCGGCGCGAGCAGGTGATCAAGGGCGGCGGCCGGCTGCTCATCCCGCTGCTCGACCGCGCCAAAGTAGTGCGCTCGTTCGGCAAGCTGGCCGAGACGGCCGGCAACTTCACCGGGCCGCGCGAGCAGTGGCCCACCCGCGACGACGTGCTGGGAGACGCGCGGCTGTTCCTCGAGTCGCTGGTGCGCTTCGCGGTGCGGCGGCGCACCCTGCTGCTGATGCTCGCGCTGCTGGGCGCCATCATCCCCGCCATCCAGATCTGGCTGGTCGTGCGCCAGAACGAGATCATCGAGAACCAGAACGAGATCGTGCTCGAGCAGAAGGAGCTGTCGGAGATCCAGGTCTACGACATCGTCTCGCGCTCCATGACCGAGGGCGACCGCAACGCCAAGCTGATGACCGGCGCGCTGTTGTCCCGGGCCGATCCGGCGTTCCTCTCGGGGGTGGTCGAGGAGGCGTTCGACCCGGTGCTCGCGGGCAGCTACGGCTCGGACTCGTACAACGCCTCCACCCGGCGGCTGGAGGACGCGGCCTTCCGGGGGCACCTGGTGCGCGCCGCGGTGCGGGGGATCCACCGCCAGGCCGAGGGCGAGCCGGCCGAGGGCGAGTCGGCCAAGGAGCGGGCCGAGGCCACGCTGCCCACCCTGCGGCGCATCCTCCAGGACTCGGCGCTGCGGGTGCCCGAGGTGCTGCGCCTGGGCCGGAATGCCCGCGGCGAGCAGGACCGCACCGGAGCCGCGCTCGACGAGGAGGTCGAGGGCTACCTGCGGCGGGTGGGCGAGGCCATGCAGATGGTGGCACGGCTTTCGCGGGTGGCCGGGCACGACACGGCGCTGGCCGAGGACCTGCGGCCGCTGATGCGCCGGATCGAGTGGTCTGGGCTCGAGGGCAACCGCTTCCGTCGCGCCCACGCGCTGGCGCTCGAGCTGCTGCTGCTCGACCTGGCGGTGCAGCCCGAGCCCCGCGCTCCGCTCGAGGTCGATCTCGGCGGGCAGTCGCGCGAGGAGGCGCTCGCGCGGGGCATGAAGGTGCTGCGCGAGCGGCTGGGCGCCGACGGGATCGACTGGGCGGGCGTGGCCCGTGAAGCGGGGATCCCATGAAGATCGCCGCTGAGTCGGGCCGCGCGGAGTGGCCGGGGCGGCTGGCACGGCTGGGGCTGCTGGTGATGCTGGGAGCGGGGGCCGGGTGTCCTCCGTCCACGCCACCCACCAGGTCGCCCGCCGTGGTCGCCGAGCCGCCGGCCCGGGCCACGCTGGGCGACGATGCGTTCGTGCAGGCGGTCGCGCGCGGGGCCACCGAGGACGAGGCCTACGCCGCGGCCGAGCGGGCGCTGGCCGAGGCCGTGCTGGGCGACCCGAGCTGGGCCACGCTGGCCTCGATGCCCGTCCATCGGCGCGGCGCCGATCTCCAGCAGGTGGTGCCGAGCGAGGGTGGGTTCGAGGTGGCGGTGGGGCTGACCCGGGCGCGAGCGGCCGAGATCGTCTCCGACTTCGAGAACGCCGAGCTGGAGGCGGGCGGCCCTCCGATGTGGCGCGACGCGCTCGTCGCCTACCTGCGCGCGCACCTGGCCGCCCAGGCTTGTGTGCGGCGCACGGCGCTGTTCCAGGCCACGTGCGAGACGGGCGACACCCAGTCTGCCGACGAGGCGGTGGCCTCGCTGGGCGAGGGCTTGCTGCTGGTCTCGGCCTACCCCGACGGCATCCCCGTCGATCCCCAGGGTCGGCCGCTGCGGGAGCCGGTGGTGTTCACCCTGTGGCGGGGCGTGCCGCTGGCCGGCTTGCCGCTGCGGATCGAGGCCGCCGACGCCTCTGCCCTGGCCGCCACCCGGCTGGTGAGCGACGCGCAGGGGCGGGTTCGGGTGCCGCTGGCCGAGGGTGCCGCGCTGCCGTCGATGCGGGTGATGGTGGACGCCGAGGCGCTGCTGGGTCCGCGCTCGGCCGAGGCGCCGCGGGCCGAGCTGGAGATCGAGCCGCGTGCGGTGGGGGTGCGTCGCTGGGCGGTGCTCACCACCCGGGCCGGCGCGGGGCATGCCGGCGACCAGGCCGAGGCCGCGCTGGCGCGCCGGATGAGCGAGGGCGGGCTGGGCACGCCGGTCGAGCTGGGCTCGCGCGACGCCAAGGCCCTGCGCTCCACCCCGCCCGCGCAGCGAGGTGCCCGGCTGAAGAACGTGGCCGACGCGATGTCGGGCCGGATCGACCTGCTGCTCACGCTCGACTACCGCACCCGCTTCGCCAGCCGCATGGGCGGCGGGCGGGTCTGGTACGAGGCCGAGGGCACCCTGCGGGTCCTCGACGCCTGGACGGGCGAGGTGCGGGCCGAGGCCAGCGGCGTGCAGGGGGCCGAGGGCGTGGGAGACGACGCGGCCGATGCCGCCGCCCGCACGGCGCTCGGCAAGGCGCTGGCGACCGAGGTGCTCGGGTCGCTGAAGCGCTGAGCAGGTTTAGATACTGTTTTTGCTAAGTAATGGTATCGAGCCAATCTTCCAATCGTTTCATGGTTATGTACCTTGCACCGGTTCCTCTGTACAAAGATGTCAATTCGCCAATATGAGCTGATAACTTCTTGCTCCACCAAGTGGCGTCCATCTTGCTGTCAAAGCCCAGAGCTATAATGCAGTCAGATATCTGTGTAGTGTTTCGCCGGAATACCGGGTGAATTGAAGGAGCAATGGGGGTGCCTACTCGAGGAAGGAATACTTGCCAACCTCGAACAAGTCCACGAGATATTGGACGGACACGAGGCAAGTCTGAAGACGGCCGTGCTACGATCTGCTGAATGTCTGTAGTGTGCAGGTAGGGGACGCCGTTAGGGTCGTAGACTGCTTCGTGTCTAGGAAGACCTCCTCGAGTGATCTCGGCTAGTCTACAACGGGACTGACTCGATACGAGTTGAAGCGGTGGTCGGGTGCGGTGCGATCCTGATTTGTTATGATCGATTTTCGCAGCGAGCAATATTGATCTCGGACGAGCGCCGGTAAAGGCAGAGTTTGATATCTCTCGTTGTTCGAGAATCTCAAGACGGTCCGACAGGTGATCACGTGCTGCTTCGTCAAGGCGAGAGAACCACATGCTCTCAGGGATAATTGCAGCGATGGCTCTACGAGGCTGGATAAGATCTAAAGAAGAAAGAACATGTTTCATTGCAATGCTGCAACGGATCAGACCCAAGCTTTCGATCTTGTGCTGGTGAGAGCGCTGTCCATTCTCACTAAACGGGGGGTTAAGTAGTAGTACATCACAACCTCGACCCACCGTTGCGGCTCGACATTTCCGAAATGAGCTAGGCTTGAGCACATTTCCGCGAGAGAGCACCCAGCCTGGGTGCCGTCGTTGCAGTGCTCTGACAGTATTCCGGTCGAAGTCAATGCCGATGCAAAGTGACTTTTTGTAGACACTTTGAGCTGCGCGCAGCAAAGAGCCATTCCCGCAGGAAGTGTCGACAAAAGTGGTAACAGCAATCCCGGAAAGCTGAACAAGCATGTTCTGGGCAATGTGATCTGGTGTGTAATATTGGTCCAGCATGGTAACCTTAGCTGATGGTGTAGATGTGGACCTTGCCTACGCCAAATGTTCTCTGCGGACGTCTGATAGGGTTGTCGTACATAAGTTCGACATGAGAAAATTCACGTATTGCATACACTACCGCTCCAAGTGCATGGGGTTTAGTACCGACGGGTGCGACCAGGAGTCTGAAGGAAGGAAACTCCTTTCGAAGGGTGTCGAGAATTTTGACGATTGTAAACATGTCATTGGCGGGCGCCATTCGGATGTGAGAGTATGCATCGAATTCGTCGAGAAAGTCCAGGTTGCATGCAATTGTGGTCGTGGGGTACTCAGGGCGAAATCCAGGAACGCCTACAATTGGAATAGTGTGGGGTGGCGACGGATCGAGTTGTTGTGATAAGTATAGTGCCCGTGTTCCTTCGAATCCGAGCATCGGAACGAACACCTGCTGTCGCGGATCATGGTTTGACGAAATCGATGCGAACCCAGGAAGCGGACTGAGTCCAAGGTTTCCGGTACTTAGGTCAAACATGCTGTTCGATGATGGGCTGCTGTGGTGCCGATACCGCTCTGGTTCAACATACATCGCCCTTACCGAGACACCTGAACTGATCCCAGCACGAAGCAATGGTGCCCAGACATGGTGCGGCAGCCCAGAAATATCTAGAAATAGCCCACGCCCTTTAGTAATTTCTACGATTGCGCTGGTGGATCGTAGGTGGACAGTACGCGCAATTTTGCCACAGGTAAAAGTTGCCTGAAGGAGATCTGAAGGTACAGTTGGGGGCGGTGTGGTGATGGATATGCAGCGTGTTGGTCGGTGATTTTGGACATCATCCCATAAGCTAATTCGGCCACGGTCCTCTGAGCTTCCTCCTGCAAAGACTGCCATTTCATCAGGTCTGATCAGATTAGGCTCAAAGCGATCGTGTATTGTCCAATCACTGGTCACGACTCTCCTCCCTCATAGAAATTCGAGAATATTGCGATCTGCTCAGGCAGGTCTTCGAATTCGACGGTGGTGAAGTCATCACCCAAAAGTTCTCGCATTGCTTGCCTCGGGTTGTTCTCGAATTTTAGTATTGACTTGGCAGGAAACTTCGCACTGCGCTTGCTGCGATGAGCGTACTCGAAATATGCCGAGTAAATAGGGTGCAGTCGATACTCAGCATCTTGCTTCTCATCTGCAGAAGTGGCTTTAGTTGGCTTGAGAGACTCAAAAGCAAGATGTGAGACTCCTTCGACTAGAACCCTGCGGACTATTTCGACGTCTTCAGCAGACCCTGTCACCAGAAACTGGTTGACTTCAGGAGCGCGCTTTAACGGCGATCTTGCTCGCTCAAAGAACACGCGCCCAATGCCGAGAACGAGCCTTTTGATTTCGATCCCATTCTCGGTTAAGCCACCCAGTTGTTTTAGGCGTCTAGCTCCGACTCTCTTAGCGGCCACAGTTTGAGGCTTTGGCTCTATGTGTCCGGGGAACTCGCCAATCTCGAGTTGAGCTGAAACGGATTCATCAAGCAGTTCCAGGAAGTATCGTATATTCCCAGAAGCCATCCCAAGGAGCGTCTTTGGTCCGGAGTAGTACTTGCGTATACGCTTTCCTTTCCATCCTTTACTAATCCAAAAGATCGAAGCATAAAGATGGTTGCCGATTCTAGTCCTCCACTCGGTTGGGTTCTTCTTCCATGCAAGCGCAAGTTGCTCCAGGCTCGTTGTGGTTTTTTCGTGCCAAAAGGCAAGGAAGCAGAGTTCTACATCGGTTCTGCTACTAAGCCATGTCTGTAGGTCTGCTGATGGCTCAAGTTGTTCTCTGACAGAGTTTGCGTGTTTTGAGGCGCCCAAGAGTTCCGCTTCTTCTACAAGCGAAAGAGATTGGATGAAATCAGAAAGCCTCGTTGGCACGTTGAGCCCCCCTTCATGAGCGACAGTGAGGCGACGAGTTGCGACACTCTCGGCGAACTCTTCGAACCTAGTGTTTTTGACATCGACTTCGCGGTAGTCGTCCGGAGTGTTGAGTAAGTCATTCTGATTGCGTGTTTTATGGGTTCTGAGGCCGTGCTGTCGAACTCCGAATTTATAAGAGAGGGGGGGCTCGGCATGTTTGATATATGTGTTCATTAAAGCCTGTTGTCGGTCTGTAAGGTTTTCGTATTCGTCGATACAGCAAAAAATCAAAGGTGCATCAACAAGGCTTCCGTTTGAGATTGCTTCTGCAAAGTAGCGAACGGGAGACTCTGCCATTGACCGAAATACCGGATTGGCATCCTTCGGGTTATTCACATAGCTCTCGGCAGCTATTAAAGACCGAATAATGTAGCTTTCGAGGGCGACTTCGTCGCAGATTTCCGCTTCGATACCACCAAGTGAAAGTGCGGTAGTAGAAATTTGAAATTCGGGAGATAGGGCTTCGTTTACCCGCAGCCACTTTGTAAGGTGACACAACTCAAGGCAGATGAGAAGATTGATGTAGTGGCAAAATAGCAGATCCCAATCCTTTTGTGACAACTCGGGTCCGTCAAAGACTGGCACACGGTTCTTGTTTATTCGAAGGTAGATTCCAAGATAGGGCATTTTGGTGGGGGGTTGGCCCAGTCGCGGCATTGCTACATCAAAGCGTAACGACTGAAGCGCAGTTGTCTTGCCTGTGCCTCTCCCACCCATTAGCTTGCAGGAGTTAGGTGCTTCGAGTTCGGCGAAATACGGCGGGATTACGAAGAAATTGTCAAAGAGATCGCTGGACCATTCTGCTCTGTAGTCTGAGAATAGAGTTCGAAGTTTATCCATGTTAGCTCCGTTCGACTAGCGGTGTCCATGAGGGGAGTTGTGATTTTGCCCAGAACAATGGAATTGTTGCATCAGGCACTGAGTGTGCAAAGGCTACACTGAGTCCAATGCTGCCGAACCCCCAAAGTCTGTCGATGTGGCTTGGTACTCGTAGGGTTTGTGCGTAACGCTCTATGAAGTCTGTTGCGTCGATGGCCGCGGCGGCCCCGTGGTTGGTGGTCTCCTCAATTTTTAACATTTCCTTGATATGGTATTCGATACCTATCGTATGACAGAAGGTGCAAGAGACGCCCATTTTTTTGATGCGTTCGGATCCTTTCTCGGTGGCAATTAGCCCGAGGTAGTGCAGATGAAGTGTCTTCGATATTTGGGGGTCGATTTGTCTTTGTAGGTCAATGAGTGTCTTGGATATCTGATTTCCAGTGCCAACAAAGTCGTCCAGGAAAATAATTGTGTCGCTGGGCTGTAATTGCGAAGCTAGAGATTGTGTTGTTGCGCACTGAGACTCGTCGACGTTGAGTAGTTGTCTGGCCTTTCTGCAGAACAGATACCCAGAGTCAGTGGGATTTGGCTCTTCTCCACTTACCGGAACGATAAAGGTTCGGTGCGATTTGAGATCTGCGGGAAGGTGTTTTGCCGCGGTGATCAACATTTGGTCGACCATCGGGTCCGAATAGTAGATTAGCTTGTCGAGCAGTTGTATTGCGAGGGGTTGATCCTCTTCAGGGAAGTTGTTGAGCCAAGAACGAAATTGAATTCGGGGCTCTCGGTCCCAGAATCCGGCCTTCTTTAGAGCTTCGCACTTACGCAAAACTCTAGACGCGTAGATGTCGAGTCGGTTTGTCAAGGTCTGGTGGGGTCAGTGAAGTCGGAATGGTCCCTGAAAGAATGGGTTGCGGTCAAGGCGCAATTGATAAGATCGTGCTATTTGACTTCCGGCGTATAAACACTCGTTTTTACTATGGTTTCCGACCTTGGTTTCGTATCCTGTATAGGTATGTGTTCCTACAGGATTTGCGTAAATGATCTGCGCAATTCGCGCGCCGCCTTGAAAGCCAGGTGTTTTCCGCCGATGGGAGCTGCTGAGAGAGAAGCAAAGTGAACGTTGAATTTCGCGATCAACTTGCTTTTTACTTCTTCCCGAACAGCCCCTTGAGCCCGCTGCGCTTGGGCTTGCTCGGCGTTCTCGAGGAGGAGGCGATCGCCGGCGGCGTTCGGCCCATGCGCACCTCCAGGGCCCGCGCCTGGCGCTCGGCGTCGATCAAGCGCGGGTCGAGCTGGGCGGCGCGGCGGAAGGTCTCGATGGCCACCGCGGGCTGGCCTTGGGCGATGAGCACGAAGCCGAGGAAGTAGTGGGCGCGGGCGATGTTGGGCGCCTCGTCGATCACCGCGAGCAGCTCCTTGCGCGCTCGGACCGCGTCCTCGTCCGCTTGGGGGGACACCTGGAACTCGCACCAGGTGATGGCCGCGCGCAGGTCGGGCTCGTCGGCGTTGAGGCTGGAGGCCTCGCGGTAGCGGGCGAGGGCGCGATCGAAGCGGCTGGCCCGCAGCAGCTTGTCGGCCTCCCTGGCCAGCAGCTCGCTCTGGAACACGGCCCGCGCGGTGGCGGTGGCGTCCTTGCCCCCCTTGGTGGCCTCGTGCTCGCCCGACTCGACCGCGTGCTTGAGCTCGGCGCGCTGCTCGGCGTCGTTGAGCACCTGCTGGGCCTCGCTGAGCGCCGCGAACACCTTGCTCACCCGGTCGTGGAGGGCCTCGCGGCCCTGGGCGCGGAGCGCATCGGGGTGGAACTTGCGGCTGAGGTCGCCCCAGGCCCGGCGCACGTCCTTCTTGGTGGCGTCGAGCGGCACGCCGAACAGCTCGAAGGCGTGCACGTGCTCCCCGAGCTTGGCCTCGATCGCCCGCAGATCGGCGATGAACGGGTCGTCGGGGTCGTCGGGGGCCGACGTGTCGACCAGCGTAGGCTTGCGCGGCCGGTCTCGGCCGGGCGCGGCGGAGTCAGAGCCCGGCGCCGACGCTCGACCGGCCGCCGGCGCCGACGAGCCCGCGCCGCTCGGTGCAGAGCCGGCGACCCCGGGATGCGAGGGTGAAGAACTTGCGACCCCCGGGCGGGAGGGTGAAGAGGCGGCGACCCCAGGGGACGAGGGTGAGGAGCCCGCGACCCCGGGATGCGAGGAAGAGCCGGCCCCCGGGCGGGACACGGCCGGCTGGGGCCCGCTGGGGGCGGCCTCGGCCGAGGTGCCGGTGCGGAGCATCTGGCAGGCCCACAGCACGTAGATGAGCTGGGCGGCCCGCCGCACGCTCCAGCCGGGCAGGGCGGAGAGCTGGGCGAGCTGGGTGCCGGCGGCGAGCGCCTGCAGGGCCGGCTCGTCGTCGGGGCGGAAGTGAAAGTGTGAGCAATAGCGCGACAGCGCGCTGGTGACCCGCACGGGCGCCTGCAGGGCGGGGCCCATCTCCGCGGCGACCCGGGCCTCGTCGTAGGTGGCCCTCACGCCGGTGAGGATGAGCCCCAAGACGTTGACGGGCAGCAGGCCGAGCTCGAGCCGGGGGTCGTCGCCCACGTGGAGCACGCCCTCGCCCCCGCGCAGCATGAAGGCGTGGGTGAGCTTGCGGGTGCACTGCACGCGCAGGCCCTCGAACAGGCGGGAGGAATCGAGCGCGCTGTGGGCCAGCAGGTGCTGCCCCAGCAGGCCCCCCTGGGCCGCCATGGCCTCCAGCGCCCGCAGCAGCTGGCCCTCGTCGATCATCCGGTGGGTGACCAGCACCTGGCCCAGCACCTCCGAGGGGACGACCCAGTCGGTGTAGACCGGCATCCCCCCCCGGAACCACAGGGTGCGCGAGCCGGCCTGGGGCGGGGGCTGGGCCACCACCAGCGTGCCGCTGAAGCGCTGGTGCAGCAGGGCGAACAGCAAGCGAGGCACGCTCACCTGCGCGAGATCCACCCGCCTGGAGGCTCCGGCCCCGGTGCTGCTCACCCCGGCACCCTAGCACGGCAGGGGCAGCCTCTTGGCGATCGGGCCCCGAGTGGGCCGGGGTGCTGGTGAAGGGCCGCCGCAGCTTGGTACCGTGCCCTGCGCATGAGCATCAGCTTCCGCGATGGTCAGTTCCGCGTGCGCTTCTCGGGCGTGACCGACATCGGCCAGGTGCGGGACCACAACGAGGACAACTTCCTGATCCCCCAAGACCGGCCGCTGGCGGTGGTGTCGGACGGGATGGGCGGGCACGCCAGCGGCGAGGTGGCCAGCTCCATCGCGGTGCAGACGATCGACGAGTACTACCGGCGCACGGCCGAGGACGCGCCGATCACCTGGCCGTTCCGCCTGCCCCCGCTGCACGTGCAGCGCGACCGCATGAGCGTGGCCATCAAGCTGGCCAACACCCGCATCTTCGAGACGGGCCGCGGCGACCCCGACAAGAAGGGCATGGGCTGCACGGTCGACGCGATGTTCTTCGCCCAGGGGCGCTTCTACATCGGGCACGTGGGCGACAGCCGGGTCTACCGGATCCGCCGCAGCCAGATCTCCCAGCTCACCGAGGACCACTCGCTGCTCAACGACTACCGGCGCATGAAGGAGATGAGCGGCGAGGAGGTCGAGAACTTCCCCCACAAGAACGTGGTGGTGCGCGCCCTAGGCCTGGCCGAGCAGGTCTACGTGGACGTGCTGGTCGACGAGTACCAGCGCGACGATCTCTACCTGCTGTGCTCCGACGGCCTGTGCGGCATGCTCGACGACGAGACGATCATGCAGGCGTCGACCCGCTTCGCCAGCATCGACACGGCCGCCAAGATGCTGGTGAAGCTCGCCAACGAGGCGGGCGGCAACGACAACATCACCGCGCTGCTGGTCCGCATCGAGACGTAGCCGGGGCGTCAGGCGTCGACGATGGCGCGGGCGGCCAGCAGCCGCTGGAGCACGCGCTCGGCCCCCACGAAGTGCTCGCGGATCTCGGCGGTGTCGCGCGGGCGGGTGAGCCACGTGCACAGGGCATCTTCGAAGGGGGTGGCCTGGCGCCACAGGGTGGGCAGGCCGGGGGCGACCAGCACCGGCCAGCCGGAGTAGGCGGGCGGGCTCATGCCCAGGGCGACCGCCCCGATGACCTCCTCGGCCGGGCCGGGCAGGTCGACGACGCTGGCCGCAGGGTGCATGCGCAGGCGCTCGCCCAGCCGCACGGTGGGCTCGGTGTCGTCGTACGACTGGGCCGCCCGCGCGATCGACAGCGCGCGCTCGAAGCGCGCCATGCTCAGCACCACCCCATCGCGGGACAGCGCGATCACGAACTCGAGGAACCCGTCGGGCCGCTCCGCGTCGACCGGACCCTGACCCTGCTGCTGGAACGCGTCGATCCACACCAGCGCATCGCGGCCGAGGGCGGCCAGCGTCAACCCCGCCTGCTCCTCCAGCCGAGAGGGGATCGGGCCGGGATGCGCCAGCTCGAGGGGAGACTCCCACTCCGGCGCATCGAAGGAGTGCGGCAGCGCAGACTCGAACGGATCGAGGGTGGACGCGAAGTTCATGGAGTCCTGGTTGTCAGTGTAAAGCCAACGAATGACACCCTGACAATCATCATGGACCCGAAGTTTCGATGGTGCCCCCGAAAAACTCGATCGAAGGGCAAATCGAAGGACAGCTCGACGGGCTCTACCCGGACATCGTCGAAGTTGGCGGCCTGGTTACGTCGCTGCGACCCGATGGCGCGGGAGCATGGTGGCGCCCGAAGGAGCGGATCAGCGGGAGACGAGCAGGGGAGCATCGGCCGCCGGGGCCCGGCTGCCGTACAGACGCACGACCTCCGCGGCCATCTTCCCGCGCAGGGCCAGGCCGAGCATCTTGAAGTCGGAGGCCAGCGACCACAGCGGGTACCTGAAGCTGGCCGGCCGGTTGTGCTCGATGAAGAAGTGAGCGATCCACGCGGGGCCGTAGCCGAGCACCAAGACCACCGGGACCAGCCAGGCGGTGGTGGTGACGGCGGCGATCACGGCCACGGTCACCGCCATGCTGGTCCCGAAGTAGTGAAGCCCCCGACCCAGCGGCGAGCGATGCTCACCGATGTAGAAGGGCCAAAACTCGGCGAAGCTCTGGATGCGTGTGCTCGACATCGTGCGGTCCCGGAGCATGGTACCGCACGCGATCGCCGCTGAGCGCAGAGCTCGACCTGAGGGTCTCCGGCTCCGACGACGCCTCGGCGGGCTCAGGCGGTGGGCAGGCGCAGGCCGGGGTGCAGGTAGGGCGCAAGCGCGGAGAGATCGCCCTCGAGCAGCCGGCGCAGGGCCTGGGGGGCGTCGAACTCGGGACGAGCGCGGGGGGCTTCGAAGGGCAGGTCGAAGGCGTGCTCGCCGATGCTGGCGTCGAGGTCGATGTTGACCGCGCGCAGGCGCAGGGCGTCGCTCTCGTAGCGCAGGGGCAGGCCGGTGGCCTCCCACATGCACATCTCGATGGTGGCCACGCGGGTGACGTGGCAGGGCACGTCGAGGACGCGGGCGGAGGGCGGGGGCTCGTCGGCGCGGGCGGAGGCCAGGGTGGCGCGGTGCCGGGCGAGCTGGTCGAGCACGGTCCGCCGCTGGTCGTCGTCGAGGGCGAGGGCGGCGTCGGCCAGGGCCCCGAGGGGCGAGGGCGCGAGGGTGGAGGGCTCGCGGCCCTCGATCCACACGCCGTCGGGGGTCTGGATGGTGGAGCCGGCGAGGCGGCGGGTGCCCTCGTCCCCGAGCGGGACCTCGATGGTCCAGTTCTCGCGGCGATGCCCGCCGGGGCGGGCGAGGACCTCGAGGGTGCCCTCGATGCCGGCCGGGCCCTCGATCGCGTAGACCACCAGCAGGGCGTCGGTGGGCAGGGGGGCGAGCGCCGCGAGCATGGCCTGGCGATCGCGGGGCAGGGCCTCGGGGGCGGCCGGCGAGAGCAAGGGCAGCACGTCGCCGATGTGCTCGGCCGGCTCGTCGGGGGTCGGCGGGGGGTCGTGGTCGCAGGCGACCGTGGCCAGGGCCAGCGCTCCGGCGAGCAGCGGGTGCATGAGGGCACGGAGGCCGGATCGAGGGCGTGACATCCCGCAGGCCGGATAGCACGACGCCGGGGCGGGCCCGAATTATCGGCGGGGTCAGGGGGGGCGAGGGGGGACTAGAAGCCCTCGATCTCCAGCTCGCTGAAGCCGCCGGCATTGAAGCTCTCGTGGTCGATGAGCTCCAGCTCGATCCGCCCTCCCGCGACCATGGGCTCGGCGATCGCGTCGGGATCGGGAGTGCCGGGGAGGCTGAGCATGCGCTGGAAGACGAGCGTGTCGGCGGGGTCGTAGATCCGCACGACCATGCTCCTGAAGCCGTAATTCTCGCGGTACTCGGGGTCGTCGTGCATGGCGTTGCCGATCACGGCCACCCGGGTGATGCAGCGAGGCTGGGCGCCGACCCAGTCGAACGTGGCGGGCGTGCCCTCGAGGTCGATGCCGGCGGACAACCACGAGGTACCCGGATCGCCGTCGATGGCCCGCTCGGGCTCGAAGCCCGGGCCGAACACCGAGGAGGCGGAGACGCTGCCCTCGGCGGCGAGAGGGCCGGGAGAGCCGGGAGCGGCGCAGGGATCGAGGGGAAGATCGGGGCCGCTCGCGTCGTCGGGGATGGTGCCGGAGCCGGAGCTGGAGCTGGGGTCGGCGCTGGTGCCGGAGTCGGAGCCGGTGGAGCCGGTCGGCGGCGGGACCCTGCACTCGCCGCTCGCGGTGCTCCAGCGGGTGTCGCAGGCGTCGTCGGGGTAGACGCACGTGCGGTCGAGCGGCTGGCACCGGCCGGCGCGGCCGTCGAGCACGCACTGCACGTCGTCGCGGCACGAGAAGGGGTCGACCTGCAGGCAGCCCGAGCCGAGGCCGAGGCCGAGGCCGAGGCCGAGGCCGATGACCTCAGAGCCCCGTGATCTCCAGCTCGCTGAACCCACCGCAGTTGTCGCTCTCGTGCTCGCTCAGCTCGAGCTCGACCCGCACGCCCCACACGCCGGGCTCGAAGTGGACGTCGGGGTCGGGCGTGCCCGCCAGCGAGGCCATCTGCTGGAAGACGATCGCGTCGTCTTGATCGTACACGCGCATCACGATGCTCTCGAAGCCGAAGTCCTCGCGAAAGGCGGGGTTGTCGTGCAGGCCGTTGCCGAGCACGGCCACGGTGGCGATGCAGTGGGGCTCGAGCACCGTCCAGCGGAAGACCGAGGGCCGGCCCGACTCGGGGCCCGAGGAGAACCACGAGCTGCCCAGATCGTCGTCGGCGGCGAGGTAGGCGTGGAAGTTGTCGCTGAAGATCGAGGAGGCCTCGACCACGCCGAGCCCGACCACGTCGTCGAAGGGGCCGTCGCCGCAGCCGACCGGATCACCGGTGGTATCGGGCGGGGAGGTGGTGGTGGGCCCGGTGGAGTTGGGCGCGGTGGTGGAGGTGTCGTCGACCCCGTCGCTGGCGACGGAGCTGGCCCCGGTGTCGCCGGGGACGGCGTCGCTGGAGCCCGAGGCCTCGGGGGAGCCGAGCCCGGTCCTGCACTCGCCGGCGGCGGTGCTCCACTGGGTGTCGCACGCGGGGTCGGGGTAGACGCAGATCTGCTCGGCCAGCACGCACTGGCCGGGGCGACCCTGGAAGACGCAGTCGGCGTTGGTCTGGCACTGGAACGGATCGAGCTGGAGGCAGCCTCCGGTCATGCCGAGGGCGATGCCGGCGGCGATCCACCCGCCTCGCGTCGTGGTGATGCTTCGTCGAGCCATCAGAACGTCCAGATCGTTACCCTCGAGCCTACACGGAGACCGGACGCCTGCGGCGACCATCGAGCGGCGTCGCGGGGGCCGGAGGCCCGGCCCCGCTTGGCGACGATGGCGTAGCGGATGATCGCGCCCAGCACGAGGGCGGAGCCCACGCCGAGCGTGATGATGCCGGCGGTGTGCATGCGCGTGGCGGCGGCGCGGATGTCGAGGTAGTCGTCTTCGACGTCGGCGTTGGGGGCTTGGGTGCCGCGGCGTCGGCCGAGGCCCATGACCACGCCGCCGGTGGCGGCCGCGGCCACGCCCACGCCGAGCAGCGCGCCGCCGGCGGGGTCGGCGAACCAGCGGCGCGGGGGCTCGACGTCGGTCGGTGGGTCGCTGGGGTCGTCTTGGGCGAGGGGGTCGAGCTCGGGCGAGGGGGCGGGGGCGGGCTCGGGCAGCTCGGCCTCGCAATCGAGCAGGTTGGCCTCGGCCAGCTGGCGCTGCTCGGCGGCGGGCTTGGTCTCGAGGAAGCGCCGGTACAGCTCTACCGCCCGGCTGCAGCTACCGGCGAGCCGCTCGGCCTGCGCCCACGCGTACAGCAGCATGGGGTTGGGCTCGAGGCCATAGGCTGCCTTCAGCTCGGGGATCGCCGCGGCGTAGTCCTCGGACTGGAAGTGCACCTGTGCCCGGTCGAAGTGGCGCTGGGCCTCTTCGTCCTTCAGTACCTGGCTCGGAGCGGCGGCCGCCTCGGGGCTCGGCTCGAGCCCCAACAGTGCGACCGACGTGGCGAGCACCCAGCGATGCAGCCGTGCCGTCATTCCCGAATGGGTAGCAGCGTATCGGTGGGCGAGGGCTTTTTGGAAGCGGGTTCCGGGGGAGGGACGGGATCGGCCGGGTCGGAAGCCGGCGCGGTACCGCGCTTCTTGGTGCGGCGCTTGCTCCTTCGCCGCGAGGACGACGATGCGGGGGCCGCGGGCTCGTCGGCGGGGCGACCGGCGGCCGATGCGTCGGGCGCGGGATCGGGAGGAGCGGAGCCGGGCTCGTCCGGATCGACCGGCTCGGCGGACGGTCCGGGGACGGCGGGGGCGGCGACGCCGGCGGGGGAGCCGTCCGGGGCGGTGCCGTCCGGGGCGGCGCCGTCCGAAGCGGCGCCGTTCGGGTTGGCGCCGTTCGGGTTGGCGCCGTTCGGGGCGGTGCCGTCCGGGGCGGTGCCGTTCGGGTTGGCGCCGTTCGGGTTGGCGCCGTCCTGGGCGGTGCCGTTCGGGTTGGCGCCGTCCTGGGCGGCGCCGTCCGGGCTGGTGGCGCCGGCGGCCGAAGACCCTGGGCGCTCGGCCGGCTCGCGCGTGCTGGCCTGCCACACCATCACGCCCACGGCCACGGCCACCAGCAGGGCCATCATCGCGAGCACGAGCGACCACTTCTGCAGGGCGGTGGGCGCAACCGCGGGGTGCGAGCCGGTCCAGGCCGGCGTCAGGGCTGCGCCGGCGCCGGAGATCTCGGGGAAGGGACCGACGGGGGCGGGAACCGTGGAGAAGGGGCCGGTGGGGGCGGGAGCCGTGGGGACGGGGCCGGTGGGGAAGGCCCCGGGGACGCTGGGAAACGGCCCGGTGGGCGCGGGGACGCTGGGAAAGGGGCCGGTGGGCGCGGTCATGCCGGGAAGGGGGCCGGCGGGGAAGGGACCGGTGGGAAACGCCCCGGCTGGGGCGGGGGGCACGGGCGGGTTGGGCCCGGTGGGGGTGGCGGTGGAGGACTCGGCGAGGGTGATCTCGTCGCTGGTCTGCACCGCGGTGACGGGGTGGACGGCGGGGGCGGGCAGGGTGATCGACTCGGAGAGCAGCTTCGGATCCTCGCCGGGGTGGACGGCGGCGGGCACCGATTGCCGGAGGAACGTGCCCATCGCGTCGGGGCCGAGCGACAGCCCCACCGAGGCGGCGAACTGCTCGAGCGCCTGCTGCAGGGCCATGGCGGTGGGGTAGCGCTGCGCGATGTCGACCGACACGGCCCGCAGCACGATCTCTTCGAGCGCGGCGGGGTAGCCGGGGCTGACCTCGCGGGGCCGCGGCCGCGGTCGCTCGATGATGTTGTACATGACGGCCAGATCGTTGTCGCCGCCGAACAGGCGCTCCATGGTCGTCATCTCGTAGAGCACGGTGGCGATGGCGAACACGTCGGCGCGCCGGTCGACGGACTCGCCGGTGGCCTGCTCGGGCGACATGTACGAGAGCTTGCCCTTGCGGGTGCCCTCCTCGGTGAGGCGGGTCATGGCCAGGGCCTTGGCCACGCCGAAGTCGGTGACCTTGATGGCGCCGTCGAAGCCCAGCAAGACGTTGGAGGGCGAGACGTCGCGGTGCACGATGCCCAGCGGCTGGCCCTCGGGGCTCTTGGCCTCGTGGGCGAAGTGCAGGCCCGCGCACATGGCCACGGCGACGGTGAGGGCGTGCGCCAGCGGCAGGGCGCCGCCGCGAGCCTTGAGCCGCTCGAGCAGCGCCCCGAGGTCCACGCCGTGGACGTACTCCATGGTGAAGAAGCAGTCGTCGTCGCCCAGGCCCCCGATGTCGTGCACCTGCACGATGTTGGGGTGGTGCAGCATCGAGGCCAGCTTGGCCTCGCGCGCGAACATGCGGACGAAGTTGCCGTGGCCGATGTACTGGGGCAGCACCCGCTTGAGCACCACCACCTCGCGGGCGCGGGCGGGGTCGCGGGGCGTGGCGAGGTAAAGCTCCGCCATGCCCCCCGAAGCGAGCCAGCGCCGCACGACGAGATCGCCCACCCGAGGGTGGGTGGGGCCGGGGTTGGCGCTGCCGATGGCCATCGAGCGCTCCGCCGACGATCCTAGCGGGTCGCCATGGGGCCGTCGACCTCGACCGGCGAGCGGACGTGACGGCCGGCGGGGAGCAGCGGCGCAGCGCGAGGCCGCAGCCCCGCGGCGCCGCTGCGGGGGGCTGAGGGGGGCTGAGGGGGAAGGGTCGGCGGGGTGGTGGTGGGGAAGGGTCGGCGGGGTGGC
>JGI12210J13797_10072223_pt1 | contig 23959 bp, 20 predicted proteins | sample ElkSlonscriptome_3_FD_13797 | JGI IMG/M metagenome (IMG submission 13797)
ACCATGGGAATCCCCAACTAGGGGAAACAGGTAGTGCAGCGCCGGGAAAGCAGGCTCGGTGGGAATGAGCGCCTGTAGAGCATCATCCCAGCCTTCTGAGGCGTCCTCAGGCCGTCCCGGAGAAAACCCCCAGCGGCGATCGCGCATCACCTGCGCTTTGAGGGCAATAGTCTCTGCCAAGGTAACCACATCGGCGGGGAGGGCAGTAGTTTTTTGGCGGTGACGCAGCGCCGCCACCACAGCCTGAGGCGTTGTCAGAGTTTGGGCATTGACGCCTTGAAGCGCCTGAATCAGCAGCGGCCATGGGGCCAGCCTGCGGTCTGCGGGGTAGGCCAACTGGGTCAAGTAGCCTACGTTGTACGCCAGCATTCCCAAAGTACAGGTGGCCCCATGGAGGGTAGTTTTGTCGGCGGGACTGAGCTGTCGGTACGGGGCTGAGCCAGGGCGATCCAGCTGATCTAGAATGCGCCGCAGCAGCGAAACATCTCCCCAGGCGGCGAGCAGGGGATAGGGATGAACGTCCGTTGTCGGAGAGGCGGGGGTGAATGATGGGCTCCCCCCCAAAGGATCGCCAGCAAAGTGGGCTAGATTCCGCAGCAGGAGACCCAGGGGACGGGAAGGGGCGATCGCGGCTTCAAAGTCCGCCTCCGTTCGCAATGCCGCAGGCAGCGGTTCATACTCCCAGCCATTGGTACCGCGCCCATGGAACAAATCGCTGATGATGGGCCTGCCGGTGTAGAACCCTTCCGGCAGATAATCCTGCAGCAGCACCGAGCGATCTAAAAAGGTGCTGCTGTCGGCCAAGGTTGTGGCGGTGCCAGGATGAATGGTGGAGAGCAAGCAAGCCACCGGCTGATCGGGGTCCGGAGCGTTGGCCGGGTAGAGTAGAGTGGACTGCACAGCGGCAAGGGTATCCTGTAGCGATCGCCGCTGACGGGCCTCGTGGCAGCGCTTGCGAGCATTATTGGGGCAGCCTGGCCAGGGTAGGGATAGGCCGCCGAGCTGCAGCCGCTGGCTGACAATTAGGCGCAGCCCTTCTGCCCGAGCCCGCCGCTCCCAATAGCCATCTAGCCCATAGCCCGGTAGCCCAACAGGCTCCGTCGTAGCTTGCCCATGGTCTGGCTCGATATCTGATAGGGTGTTGCGCGTTAGCTGCACATCTGCAAGGGACAGGGGGCTGTCCAGCAGGCGATCGCCTGCAATGGGTTCGCCAATTTGCCCCGGAATCAATTGACCCCCAATATCTGGATCAGGGCCATAGCGGTTGTCGGCGCGGAACCGATCTCTGGCGTAGGGCAAATCCTCATGCTTGGGGTAGAGGCGACCTTGCCTCCGTTGAGCTGCGGCAGAGCGATCGCGGTAGTCTGTCCCATTGGGGGCGTTACTAGGGGACAAGCCGCGATGGACCTGCTGCGCTGCAGTCAGCTGTGCCAGTGGATCTAGCAGCAGGGCGCTGGGGCGCTGGGGACCACCGGCAAGATCATCGGTGGTAGAAGATAGCGTAATGCTGTCGCCAACGCTGTCATGAAGTACTGCGCGACCACCGAAGCGATCGCCATCGATACTGCCCACAACGCCATATCCCTGGAAGGGGGAAGCTGTCATGCCGGCATGGCCCGTTGTCAGTCGATGGGCATCGGTGCTGGTGAGGCAAGAGGCTGCAGCGCTGACGGGAAACAGCTCTACTGTGTTGTCAGAATCCACAATCAGGCTTCCCGCCGTATGGATAGCCCCATTCCAAGACAGCGGTACATCCGAGGCGATCTCTAAATCATTTTGGAACCAAGCCCCCCAGGGAAAGCCTTGGTGCAGCTGCCGGTCTTGCTGTAGCTCTAGAGTGGCAATGGGTTGCCCTGGGCGATCGGGGAGAACCAGCACATCCACCTGTAAGGTCTTGCGGTAGCGAGAGGGATGTCCTGGATCTGCCGTCCATCCAGCGTTGGTATAGGCCGCCGACAGGGGACCAGAGTAGCGGGATTGGCACAGCGGATTGCTCTCTTGGCCCTGCCCCAGCGGACCATGGCGCACCAAACCCCTCTCAGCCCGGTCCACGTCAGAAACCGTTAGATCTGGTCCAGGCTGCAGCAGCCAGACACCGTATACCACCGTTGCGTCGGGAAGAACCTCTGATTCGCTGGCGCTGCCGATGCGGTAGCGCCAGACATTGTCCAAAATCCCATCCCCATTGACATCGAGGCGGGTCTCATCGGGAAAGGTGTAGGGATCGGCAGCATCTCCCTCTAGGTGAAGCACAGGCTCCTGGTGATTGAGCAGCATCTGCTGCAGCCGGATTTGGTGGGGTACCCCCGGAGGCAGTCGGGGATCGGTGCGTCGGTCTAGCAGGTAGTCTAGTTTGGCCTTAGCCCGATCTATTGCCGGGGACGCAGCATTTTCTATCTCCTGGCGCTGGCGATCGCTGCTGGTCTGAGCTGTGTGGTCATAGGCCCGCAGCACCATGGCTCCAATAGAGAGGGATACTACCAGCAAAAGCATTGTTGTTGTGGGCAACACGAACCCTGCTGAGGTGGGCTGCCTGCGCCCAGAAGGGATTCGGCGGCGGGCTCTAAATCGGCGAATGCGGCGACAAGCCTCCCTGAATAATACGACCACGGTCAATGCTCCCCAAGATATCTAGAGGTAGTTTGCCCAAGGCTAGTTTGCGATATCTGGTCTACTGGCCCAAAAGCTGCCACACTGCTTAAAAAGCGTGATAGGGCAAAGGCTGATAGGACTATGGCGACAGTAAATGGAGAACGGGCAACCATCCTCGGCTGCGGTTACGTTGGGCAGGCCGTTGCCCGCCAGTGGCAAGATCAAGGCCTCATCGTCACGGCTACGACCACCACAACGGGCCGCTTGACGTCCTTGGCCCAGGTGGCGCAGCACCCTGTCCTCGTCACGGGAGATGACCATGACGCTTTAGCTGACGTGCTGCGCCATCAGACGGTGCTTTTGGTCACCGTTGGGGCTCCAAGCCCCGACGCCTATCGAGAAACGTATTTACACACTGCAGAAACCCTGGCGGCTGTCCTACCTCACACTGCGGTAGCTCAAGTCATCTACACCGGTAGCTACGCTGTCTATGGCGATCGCCAGGGGGGCAAGGTGACAGAAGCTGATGCCCTCACCCCGACAACACCCAAGGGCGAAATTTTGGCCAAGACAGAGCAAGTGTTGCTGGACATGGCAACCTCGGAACGGCAAGTCTGCCTATTGCGGCTCGGGGGCATCTACGGCCCTGAGCGAGAGCTGGTTAAGATTTTCCGGCGGGCTGCGGGCACTACCCGACCGGGATCTGGCAATGAGGTCACCAATTGGATCCATTTGGATGACATTGTGTCGGCCATCGACTTTGCCCGACTGCAGCGGCTCGGCGGTGTTTATAACTTAGTTCAGGACAGCCCACCCACGACAGGGGAACTCCTCCATAACGTGATGCAGACCAATGGACTAGCTCCCGTTCAATGGGATCCGGATGCCCCCAGCCTGCGCGCTTACAACGCCAGGGTGTCAAATGAGAAGCTCAAACAGCAGGGGTATCAGTTCGTCCGACCGCTGTTTCCTTTCCAACAGCGGCCATAGGCTCAAAAGACCAGCTCAGAACAGATCCTTCATACCCCGCAGTTTGGCGAAGGTCTTGGCGGGCTCTCTTGCGCCAGCGCATTCCTGGAGCGCTGGCTGGTCCCAGCGAAGAAACGGGTTGGTCTGCTTTTCGAGACCGATGGTAGAGGGAACCGTGGGCTCTCCGGCCTGACGGGCCGCCGTTACCTGAACCAGCCGCTGCACCACATTTGGGTTGTCGCCATCTACGGTCTGGGCGAATTTTAGGTTATTTAGGGTGTACTCATGGGCGCACCAGACGCGGGTGTCCTCTGGTAGCGATCGCAGTTTAGACAGTGACGCCACCATTTGGGCTGGAGTGCCCTCAAACAGTCGCCCACAGCCGCCTGCAAACAGGGTGTCGCCGCAAAACAGGTGACCAGTATCCTCGCCGCTAGGCTCAAAATAATAGGCGATGTGGGCTCTGGTGTGACCGGGGACAAAATAGACCTGGGCTGACCGCCCCGCGAAGGTGACGCCATCGCCCTCATTTAGATACACCTGCTGCCCTGGAATGCGACCGCGATCGCGATCGCCGCCGTAAACCGTGGCCTGGGGAAAGTCTTTTAGCAGCCGAGCATTGCCGCCAACATGATCGCCGTGATGGTGGGTATTGAAAATTGCCACAAGCTGCGCATTGAGCGATCGCAGGGTAGACAACACAGGTGCCGCTTCGGCAGGATCAACCACGGCGGCGATCGCCTGCTGGGGGTCGTGCAGCAGAAAGATGTAGTTATCAGACAGTGCGGGGAGGCGGTGGATATTCACAGGTCTTCGGATGTTGCGAGGTATAAAGAAATGAGCAAATGGTGCTGTGTGTCAGCCGCGATTTGCCAGGGCTGACTTTATAGAGTCTTTACCCAACGCTTATCGAGAATTCGCTCAAGCGAGACAAAAGCTATCGATAATGGGGAGCATCTACTGACCCTTATATCTCAAATATAAAGGCCTTGGCGCTTAGCTACTGTAGCGTCTAATCACTGACTCTGCAGTCTATCGCGTCAGCGCTACTGTCTTAAACAAAGCACCCTGCTCAAAATCTGGCATCGCTCACCGACTGAGCTTACATGCTGTATCGCACGCTGCTCAAAGTGGTCCCCTAATGTCAAAACCTCAAGAGAACAGGACATCTCAACCCCGGCTAAATCAGCTTCGTCAAATTGACGCTAGAGGGTCAATTGGCCGTCATGAGTACTTTCAGCTCATGACGCTGCTGCTGTCAAATCAAACGGCATCCCAAGAAGAGCGCATCCAAATCAACGCTATTTTCGACCGCGTTAGGCTCAGCCATCTTCAGCTTGTCGATTGACTACTCTGCGAGGAGTAGTGTCGCAACGCTGAATTATTTGTATTGCTAACACATTGCTATTTACGATTTAAGAGAGTTTTTATGTCAACGTCAGCGTCAACAATTCTGGTCACTGGGGGAGCGGGCTATATCGGCTCCCATGCCGTCATGAGTCTGAAGCAGGCCGGATATAACGTCATTGTTTTAGACAACCTCGTCTATGGCCATGAGGACCTCGTCAAAACAGCTCTTAGCGTCCCTCTAGTTAAAGGGGATACCAACGATCGCGCCCTCCTTGATGACCTGTTTGCAGAGCATGACATCGCGGCAGTGATGCATTTTGCCGCCTATGCCTACGTCGGTGAATCCGTCAGCGATCCGGCCAAATATTATCGCAACAACGTGACGGGAACGCTGACGTTACTGGAAGCCATGGTGGCTGCTGGCGTCAAGCAGTTTGTGTTCTCTTCGACCTGTGCCACCTACGGCGTCCCTAAATCGACGCCCATTGTGGAGGAGCATCCCCAAAACCCCATCAATCCCTATGGCATGACCAAGCTGATGGTGGAGCGTATCCTAGCTGATTTTGCCCAGGCCTATGGGCTCTCCTCGGTGTGCTTCCGCTATTTCAACGCTGCTGGCGCTGACCCAGAAGGCCGACTCGGGGAAGACCACAACCCGGAAACTCACTTGATTCCCCTCGTACTCCAGACTGCTTTGGGCAAGCGTGAGGCCATCTCAATTTATGGGACAGACTATCCAACACCGGATGGCAGCTGTGTCCGAGACTATATTCACGTCTGCGATCTTGCCGATGCCCATGTCCTCGGCATCAAATACCTACTAGATGGTAATGATAGTGCAGTGTTCAACCTCGGTAACGGCAGTGGCTTTTCGGTGCGGGAGGTCATCGATGCCGCACGGCGGGTGACAGGTGAGCCCATCAAAGCAATTGAGTGCGATCGCCGCCCTGGTGATCCTCCAAGTCTAGTGGGTAGCGCTGACAAAGCCCGCTCAACCCTGGGGTGGCAACCCCGCTACACCGACATTGACGACATTATTGCCCATGCTTGGCAATGGCATCAGCACCGTCATCAATAGCCCTAATCGGTAGTCCTAATCGGTAGTCCTGACCGGTGTAGAAGCGGTGTAGCAGAGGGGACAATTGGCTCATATTTGAGGAACTGGTTCCTAGGGAAATTCTCTATCCCTATGGCATGCTACAACTCAGTAGATAGACAAAACGCAGTTAACACATCAGCCATGAACCTACGAGCTACGCCCCTTCAACCTACCGTTCGCCGTGCGCTAGCGGCGCTGGCAGCAGCAAGCTGCCTTGTTGGCTCTTGGGCAACGGTGAGCGTTGCTCAGGGAGGCTTACCGGGCCTAACCATTTTCAGCGGCGTTGACCGTGAGTATGAGCTGGGCTATCGTCTTGACAACGGCGGGCGCATTAACCGCTTCGATCGCTACCACCTGCGTATTCCGGCTGAAAAGCTAGAAACGGCAGGAGGGATGTTTGTGGTCACCTACCCAGACACTTACGAGGGAACAATCGACGTTGAGGAAATTGAGCTTCGCATTGGTGGAGATGCTGTTCCACTAGAAGAGATCACCTGGAACGAGGAAGATCGGTTTGTGGAGATCATTCCGCTAGAGCCTATTCCTGCCCTCAGCCGAGTCGAAATTGTCTTTTCCAATGTTCGCAATCCTCGTCGCACTGGAACACATTATTTCAATGCGCTAGTACGAGCGCCCGGAGACGTGATTCCACCACAGTATGTGGGCACATGGATTCTGAGTTTTGGACGTCAAACCGACTAGCCAAAACCCCAACTCACTCGTCCCACAGGCTCATCTGCTCAGTGGCGGGGTTCTGCATAATCGCCGCCAGTTTCGATGCAGAACTCCGCTGCCTTGTTGTAAAATGGTAAATCGCTGTATTTGTTGCCTTTAGGAGAAGTCTGTCATGACAAAGCGTACCCTTGGTGGAACGAGCCGAAAGCGGAAGCGAGTTTCAGGGTTTCGGGTGCGTATGCGTACGCACAACGGTCGCCGGGTGATCACGTCGCGACGGAAGAAGGGGCGAGCTCGTCTCTCAGTATCGTAGACCAGTATCGTAACCGGCGAACTGACCCGAACCACAGAGACTGGCCAGCGGAGATATAAGGATTAGATCTGTGGCATTGCCTTCTGCCTATCGCCTCAAGCGCCGCCGTGACTTCAGCCGCGTTTATCGCCAGGGAACCCGCATTTCGGGAACATATTTTGTTGTCCGGGCATCGCACCAGGCCAAGGGAGGTAATATCTCTAGGCTGGGCGGCTCTGGGTTGGGCGGCAGATCAGAGTCGAGCCGACCAGAAGCGACAGACAGCGCTGAGACGCATTCAGCGCCCCATGGGGGAACAGAGCAGCCTAGCAAAATCGGCGTTGCGGTGAGTCTCAAAGTCAGCAAGCGCGCCGTTGTTCGCAATCGAATCAGGCGGCAAGTTCAGGCGGCAATGCAGCAAATTATGCCCCAACTGCCAAGGGGCTGGCTCATCTTGATCAGCGCCCGTTCTACAGCAACGGAGTGCGATTATTGGCAGTTTCTGAGAGAATTGGAAGAGTTATTGACGCGCGCCGAGGTGATCCATGGGCATTCGGGAAGAAGTGTACTTTGAAGGTGGCCCCCATGTGGGCGACCTGATTATCAATGTTCTGCTAGGGTTCACCATTATCTGTCTACCGCTGACGGTGGGGGCTATCGTCAGAGCAATATGGCTACGCTATCGGATCACGAATCGTCGGCTCTCTATCACTGGTGGCTGGATGGGACGCGATCGCTCAGACATTATTTACTCTGAGATTGCCCGAATAGTCACTGTTCCTCGAGGACTTGGGGGATGGGGTGATATGGTTATTACTCTCAAAGATGGCAGTCGACTTGAGCTGCGCGCCGTGCCCCAGTTCCGAGACCTCTACGACTATATCAACGAGAAGCTGAGCGACCGGGCCAAGAACGCCAGCGGCGCGCTCGGTGAAACAGGCAGCTGATCGCCAGCCTATATCGCCCTGCGCCAAGGGACGGCTAGCCATGGTGACGTTCAGATTGCCTGAATCCGTTGGACATGAACTAGACTAGGAGCAGTCGGCTGCCATCATCCGGCAGGTGAGCAATCGTAACTACACAAGAAAGCGCATGGATTTTGGTATTGGATTTCTCTCGAACAACATCATGTTGCCAATCCTGGATTTTTTCTACGGGGTTGTGCCTAGCTATGGCTTAGCAATTGTTGCGCTAACGCTAGTAATTCGATTTGCGCTTTATCCATTGAGCGCAGGCTCGATTCGCAACATGCGCCGTATGAAGGTTGCCAACCCGGTGATGCAGAAGCGGGTTAAAGAAGTCCAGGGAAAATACAAGGACGACCCGACCAAGCAGCAGGAGGAAATGTCGAAGATCTACAAAGAATTCGGCAATCCGCTGGCGGGATGCTTTCCTGTGCTGCTGCAGATGCCGATTCTTTTCGCCCTGTTTGCAACACTGCGGGGATCACCCTTTGCCGACATTGACTATAGCGTCAACCTCGAGATTCTTCCCCAGGCTCAAATTGAGCAGATTCAGCCAAGGGCATTTGTCTCTAAGCCCAAAAACATCTACATCACGGATGGCGTTCACGTTCCGCTGATGGCGGTTTTGCCTGGTGGCAATCAGCTGGCGGTCGGCGAGAAAACAAGTTTAGAATTTAAGGCTGAGGATGGAACGTCCCTCAGCGCACTGATAGAACAATACCCCGATGCGGATTTGGCAGCATCTTGGACCGTGACTTCTGGCGAAGAGCTTGTTCGCTTCGACAGAACCGGCAATATAGAGGCAGTGGCACCGGGCAGCGTGACCCTTCAAGGCGAGGTGCCGGGGTTAGCCGCCAATAAAGGGTTTTTGTTTATTGAGGCCCTTGGCCGCGTGGGTGCCTTCGGAGAAGATGGCAGCATCAACTGGGATATCCTCGGCATGATCCTGTTTTTTGGCATCAGTCTGTACGTCAACCAGCTGCTGTCGGGCAGCAACGCCAGCTCCGGCAATGCCCAGCAGGATACGGTGAACAAAATCACGCCAGTACTCTTCTCTGGAATGTTTCTGTTCTTTCCGCTGCCGGCTGGGGTGCTGATGTACATGGTGATCGCCAACGTGTTCCAGACGGCGCAGACGTTCATTCTCTCCAGAGAGCCGCTCCCTGAAAATCTGCAGAAAATTGTAGATGCTAGCAGCGCGGAAGAAGACCGAGAAGCGCTTCCGTTTGAGCCAGGTCGCGCCAAAAAAGACGATAAAGAGCCGACCAAAAAGGACGTAAAAAAGGAGCCAACCAAGACCGCCAAGGCAGAGCGCAAGTCTAAGCGCAAATCAGCGGATCCCAAGCAGGCAAAGTCGAAAACGGCTCAAAAGTGAGTTGAGCAGCGGAAGCGGAGTTCAATTGCAATGGCAGAGGCAACGAATACAAACCGAACGCAGCAGGGGCAGCAGTGGCTTGAGCAGCTGTTGACTTTTGCTGGGATGCCAGCAAAAGTCGATGTCGATCTGTCTTTGCTTGAGAGCGAAGGTAGCTGCTGGTTGATCATCAACAGGAGCGATCTGTCTGATACCCAAGCCCAGCAGCTCTTAGACAACCAGGGCCATACCCTAGATGCCATTCAGTATTTGACCAATACAACAATGAACATGGGAGGGAGCCCAAGCGACCAATGCGCATATACCATTGAGCTAGATGGTTACCGAGCTAGGCGACAGGTAGAGCTGCAGGCGATCGCCCAGGCCGCAGCAAAGCATGTCCAAGCCACCGGAGAGAACTACGCAATCCCCTCTCTATCGTCAGCAGAGCGGCGGCAGGTTCACACCCTGATGACGGACTACGATGATCTTGAGACCGAAAGTCAAGGACGAGAGCCGGATCGCCGTCTTGTGGTAAGGCGCAAACAGACGGAGGACTCTTAGTTATGCACCCCATCTCTATTCCTAGCTTGTTGAAGGCTCCCGATCAAACCGAGCATATCGACTTCAAAGAGCGACTGCCTAACCTAGAGACCCTGACGCCGGTGCAAGGGGCCATCAGCATCACCCATGGCGGCAACTTCCTCCAAGTTGCGGGCAGCGCTGAGGCCATCGTCACCCTCACCTGCGATCGCTGCCTCAAGCAATATAACCATCGCATCACGTCACAGACCTCTGAAATTATCTGGCTTGAACATGCCGACCCTCAGCTTGAACCTGAGCCTGAGCGTGAACTATCCGTTGATGACCTGGTAGAAACCCTATCTCCAATGGGCCACTTTCACCCTAGTGAGTGGATCTACGAACAAATGTGTCTATCGATTCCGCAGCGTAAGCTGTGCGACGCCGATTGTCCTGGGATCGACTGGGACACTGCAGCGTCAAATCCAGCGGATAGCCGCTGGGCTTCTCTTAACCAACTTAGAGAGAATCTACTCAACTAAATGCCTGTCGAAAACGCCCTGCGGACGCGCTATGAGTTTTAGAGATGAGTTTGAGCTGCTGCTACGGGCGCGCTATCCCGTTTTATACGTGCCAACTCTTGAAGAATCTAGGGTGGAAGGCTCAATCGCGGCAGTGGGAGAGCATACCTCTCGCAGCGTCTACACGTGGGATTTTGTTGACGGATACCAGGGCAACCCTACAGACAAGGGCTTTGGACGACGTAATCCGCTGCAGGCCTTAGAACTTGCCGAGAAGATACCGACGTCTGCGCCCGCTATTTTTGTGTTGCGGGATTTTTATCGTTTTCTCGACGATATTGCCGTTGCTCGTAAGCTGCGCAACCTGTCGCGACAGCTCAAATCGCAACCTAAGAATTTAGTGATTTTGGCACCGCACATTCAGATTCCGGCAGAGCTTGCCGATCTGATCACTGTGCTGGAGTTCCCTTTGCCTACGCTAGCAGAGATCAGGCAGATTCTAGCTCAGCTTCTGCAGGGAGCCGATAGCACCCTAGCCTCACAAGATATTGACGAGCTGGTGCGGTCTTGCCAAGGGCTATCGATGGAGCGGATTCGCCGCATCATTGCCCGCGCTGTCGCGACCCATGGCGAGCTGCGGCCCGAAGATGTTGACCTCGTGCTGGAGGAAAAACGCCAAACCATCCAGCAGACCCAGATTTTAGACTTTTACCCCACCCAAAGCCGTATCTCTGACATCGGCGGTTTGGACAATCTGAAGGAGTGGCTACTGCGGCGGGGCAGCGCCTTTTCAGAACGGGCGCGGCAGTATGGCTTACCCCATCCCCGAGGGTTGCTGCTGGTGGGCATCCAGGGTACCGGCAAATCTCTCACGGCCAAGGCGATCGCTCACCACTGGCATCTGCCGCTGCTGCGGCTCGACGTTGGACGACTCTTTGCAGGCCTCGTCGGAGAATCAGAATCGCGGACGCGGCAGATGATGCAGCTCTCAGAAGCCATGGCCCCCTGCATCCTCTGGATTGATGAAATCGACAAGGCCTTTATGGGGACAGACGGACGAGGGGATTCAGGCACCACAGGTCGCGTGTTTAGCACGTTTATTACCTGGCTATCTGAGAAGACCTCTCCCGTATTCGTTGTGGCAACGGCCAACAATATTCAAGCGCTGCCTCCAGAAATGCTGCGGCGAGGGCGCTTCGACGAAATTTTCTTTATCGGCCTTCCCAGTCAAGATGAGCGCAACGCCATCTTCAAAGTTCATTTGTCTCGTCTGCGTCCCCACAATCTCAAGAGCTACGACTTAGGTCGCTTAGCGTACGAAACCCCAGATTTTTCAGGGGCTGAGATTGAGCAGATTATCATCGAAGCGATGCATACAGCATTTAGCCAAGAGCGAGACTTTACGACTGATGATATTTTGGAAGCCGCAAGTCAGATCGTGCCCCTAGCCCGTACAGCTCAAGAACAAACCCGGGCGCTGCAGGAATGGGCCGCATCGGGGCGAGCTAGGCTAGCCTCTCGCATGTCGTTTACCTCCCAACTGTAGTACTCTAATTGAGTTGACCAACAAGACGTTGGAGGCTGTCAGCGGGTGCTCTCAAGGCTGATTCAAACTCTCATCGGCGCAGTTCTGGCAATTGGGCTGTTGTTTGGCGCTGGCGTGGCCATGGCGCGCTACTTCATGACGCGGTTGACAACCCTGCCCCCTCGGCCAACCTTTTCTGAGGAAACTGTCGCCAGTGCTCTACCAGAAGATACGGGCGCCGTTGCTGACGCAACTGAAGCGCCTTCCGACTCTCAGTCCGTCATCACACCAGAACCTGTACCGGTCGATACTGCTGATGCCTATCAGGCAAGGGTCATTCAGCCCATCGGTCTGATCCTACGGCAGGGGCCAGACTCATCCACCACACAGCTAGGCGGCATTGACTACAACGACGAGCTAACCGTTCTCAGCGAAAGTGACAACGGTGAATGGATTCAGGTGAGACTGCTAGGCAGCGAGGTCACGGGGTGGGTCAAGGCCGGCAATACGGAGCCGGTGAACTGAGGTGAGCGAAACAGAACCGTGGGCAGAACCCAGCCTTCAAGAACCCAGCCTTGTTAACTTATTTGACCCGATAAAAATTTTAGTTGCAAAGCCGACGCCAACACCAAGGTGCATCGGTAGATTGTGATAGCTTGAGCAGTACCAAACCGTTGCTTTTACTCGCGAGCGCAGAACAAGGCGTATGTACAACAAAAATACTGAGAAAGATTGGTGGACAACTGGAATCACCGCAGCATTAGGTGCTGGTGCTGTCACAACGTTGGCAGTAAGCCACGGGCAAAACCCCCTTGTGGCGCTATCTGTAACGGCAGTTGCCACCGCCACGGCTCTTTTTATTGACCACATCCTATAGCAATGTCGCCGCCGTAGGGGTTTACCGTTGCGATACGTCAGCAGTCTCCACAGGGGGACTGTTTTTTTATTGCCCCTTTAGCAGCGCTCAGGCTTGCATCACGGCTCTAGACTACTGTAATTGGTATAGCTTAGTTGTTCTGTCGCTTAAGGCAACTGCGTGCTCTGCCGCCCATACAACGTCGCCCTTCGAGCCAGAACTGTTGTCCCAAACGGCAGGGCAGACGCAATAGATTACGTCATCGAAACCTGGTACCGACCTATGATCACTCTTTTTCGAATCGGCCCTACCTGCCAGCAGCAATGCATCGTTGGCCTACTTGTTGGCAGCACAATCGTTGGTCTGCTGCCGACTATGGCGAAGGCAGCTTTGCCCTCCCATTTGGGGTCTGCTTCACCGGTCGTCTCGCCATCGAATAGAGCCACACTGGCACAAGGGGTGATTGTCATTGAACGCGATAGCAGTGGTGAATTGGTCACAGAGCTGCAGCGCCGCCTGAGTCAGCTAGGATTCTACGACGGCCCAATTACAGGTTTTTTTGGGGATCTGACCGAGAGCGCTGTCATTCGCTTTCAGGAAAGCCAGGGGCTGATGGCTGACGGTATTGTTGGCGCGTCTACCGCAGACGCACTGCGCGATGGCAACACCAGCAGCACTACCAGCAGCACTGGGCCGCTGCAATTTGGAGATGAAGGGCCTCGCGTCTCGCAGCTGCAGCAGCGGCTAATAGATTGGGGCGTTTATACTGGTCCGGTAGATGGGGATTTTGGAGAGCGAACTGAAGCTGCCGTGAGGCGGTTTCAAACTAGGCGAGATCTGACTGTTGATGGCATTGTGGGCGCTGCGACGGAAGCTTCCCTCGATCAGCAAAGCTCTGGCCAATCGTCTAGGGCACAGTCCACCCCAGGCGAAAATGCTGTTGAACAGGCGCGGACGCCAGACCCCACCGACGGCTTACTCGAACGCAGTGAAGTAGGGGAGGCTGTCACTGCCCTACAGCGTCGTTTGACGACACTTGATTACTACAGCGGTCCCATCGACGGCAGCTATGGACCGCTGACAGAAGCAGCCGTTTCCAAGTTTCAGGCCGACAATAACCTCACTGTCGACGGCATTACAGGACCTGCAACCCTAGCGGCTATAAATGATACCGGGGCAGCTCCACCCGCTGCAGCCCCATCACCCCAGGCCACCCCAGCTGCGGCAGTTGTACAGGAGCGCCCTCCGGAGGCAACTCCCAGCAGCTCAGCTAGCGATCCTAGTCTAGAAGCCGTTCCTATTCAACCGGCCAGGTCGGTTGTGCCCACGGAAACTGCCGTTGTGCTGCCAGTGCGGGTTGAGCTTTCCCCTGAAGATATTCGGCTGATTCAGGCTCGCCTCCAGGACCGAGGATTTTACGACGGTCCAGTGGATGGCGTCCTCAACGACGCGACGAGAGCGGCGATCGCCTCAGCACAGCAGGCTTACGAAGTCAGCCCGAGCGATCTAGTTCTCACAGAGTAATGGGTCATCTCGGGGTGACGGTCGCTGCGGTGGATGTATAGAGATGGAGGCATAGGGATGGATGCATAGAGATGGATGCATCCATAGGGACAATTGCTGCACTTGCCCAGTTTGCACCGTAGCTTGTTGTCTTTGTAACAAATCTGTGACACCTCCTCAGCCTCATCTCATATAGTCCGTACAATTAACGGTACAGCTTAATCCGGTGTCCTTGGTTCTTCATGAGTATTCCAGCAGAAACGACAGTCCGCGAGGTAATGACCGCAGACCCGATTACCGTCACCCCTGATACGTCGCTGCGCGAGGCGATAGAGCTGCTCGCCAAGCGTCGGTTTAGCGGCATTCCGGTCATTGATGCTTCTCAGGTGCTGGTGGGGGTCATTTCAGAAGCAGAACTGATGTGGCAAGAGAGTGGCGTCAATCCGCCCCCCTACATCACTTTATTAGACAGCATTATCTTTCTTGAGAATCCTGCTACTTACGAGAAAGAACTCCACAAGGCTCTGGGACAGCAGGTCAAAGACGTTATGACCAGCACCATGACGACCGTATCGCCCGATACCCTTCTGCGGGATGCCGCACGACGGATGCACCGGAAAGAAGTCTCCCGACTTATTGTGGTGGAGTCGAGCGATGATGGCTTGACCGTCGCTGGCATCATCACTCGGGGCGATGTGATTCGATACATGGCGTCCCATCAAGACGATGCCTAGGGAGTCTAAGGAAGTAAGGGGAAAATGCAATGAACGTGACATTTGACGCCGTAAGCGAGCGGCTTTCATCAGAAGACTATGGCGATCGCTTGAGCGCGGTGAATCAAATTCGCTATCTCGATACGCCCCAAGCGTTTGAGCTTTTGCAGCGCGCGATCGCCGACCAAAATCCTCGGGTGCGATATGCCGCCGTCAGCCAGCTATCTTCTGTTGGACATCACGATCGCGAAACCTCCCGAACCATCCTAGAGCAAGCCCTGCTGCGGGACAGCGATATGGATGTGCGGGCTGCCGCTGCGGACTCCGTGGGAGCACTCAAGCTGACGGAGGCCTTTGAAGCTATGGAAACCCTCTACCGTGAAACCGACGAATGGCTTGTCCAGTTCAGTATAGTAGCGGCATTGGGAGAGCTGGGGGATCCTCGCGGCTACAGCATTTTAGTCGAAGCGCTGGAGAGCGAGAACGAGCTAATTCGGACTGTGGCTATCGGATCGCTGGGGGAGCTCAAAGACCAGCGCGCCGTTCCCCATTTGATCACCTATGTGGACAGCTCAGATTGGCAGATTCGACATCGGGTAGCCCAGGCTCTGGGGCAAATCGGAGGTGAGCAAACCCGCAGCCCTCTAGAAACCCTTTCAAAAGACGACGTCGATCAAGTCGCGCAAGAGGCCCAACGGGCACTATGATTCTCACCTACCGCAATTCCATCCCCCCTCCGGGGAATTTGAGATAGAATGTGCGGGACTATGGCCTATCACCCAAACGTCGGTGAGGGTCTTTATAGGGATAGATGTGCCGATAGCTCAGGTTCTGTATCATTGAGTTTATTCGGACATCAATCTTTTGCAGTAACCCTTGCTATAGCAAGCTAATCCAAGCAGGGTTGTCTGCCACGCTGTTAAACATCAATTAATCTACGGTTATGCTAAAGAAAATCGCATCCAAAGTTAAAGCCCTATTTCCTGCAGACGCGGTTCATGCCCACTGTGATGGTCCTTGCGGCGTTTACGATCCAGCAGGGGCTCGCATTTCGGCTGAGGCCGTGGTCAATATGACCAAGAAGATGCTTGACCTGACGCCTCCTACATCGAGCGACCCCAAGGCAATGGCAGCATATGAGAACACCATGTCTCGCTACATTGCAATCAAAGAAGAGCAGGCTCAGATCACAAAAGACGAAATCCTCATTTTGTGGACTGACTACTTCAAGCCAGTTCATCTTGAAACGTATCCTGACCTGCATGATACGTTTTGGAAAGCAGCAAAGCTTTGCTCGGCCTGTAAGGTTGAAGTCAGCCCTGAGCATTGCAGCGAACTGATGGACGCCCTCGAGAAAATTCACAACATTTTCTGGGCAACGAAGGACAGAAGCGTCACCTTCTACAAAGCAAGCTAGTTAATCACGAGCCCATCGCTCTTTTTCTACTCTAGGCGCGCAGTGGTTGTGCGCCTTTTTTCATGCCCAAAGTGCGGCAGAGATGGGTACAGATTTGGAGATAAACTTAGGGAAACGCACCAGCTATCAATGTTAGATTCACGCCCGACGGTATCTCAAACCACATCGCAAGAGACAGCATCTCGACATGGCGGACAATTTCGTCAAGCGGTAGATGCTGGTCATTTTTTGGTAACGGCTGAGGTTATGCCGCCCAAGGGGGGAAGTCCTGCCCACATGCTGTCCATGGCACGGCAGCTTCATAACCGAGTCCATGCGGTCAATGTAACGGATGGCAGCCGGGCAGTGCTGCGAATGTCGTCCCTTGCGGCATCGACGCTACTGGTACAACACGGCATTGAGCCGATCTATCAGGTGGCCTGTCGCGATCGCAACCGCATTGCCCTGCAGGCCGACCTGATGGGGGCACAGGCTCTCGGCATCCACAATGTATTGGCTCTAACGGGGGACCCCGTCAAAGCTGGGGACCACCCCCAGGCTAAAAGCGTGTTTGATCTTGAATCGGTGCGACTGTTGGCGCTCATCCACAGCATGAACCAGGGCATGGACGACAGCAGCAAGCCTTTGAGTGATGGGGCAACGAGTCTGTTCGCAGGTGCTGCCATCGATCCTCAATGCCCTAGCTGGTCTGGCCTACAGCGCCGCTTTGAGCGTAAGCTACAGGCCGGAGCGCAGTTTTTTCAAAGCCAACTCATCTCGGATTTTGACCGGTTCGACACCTTCATGACCCAGATTGCTGCGGGCTGCGGCAAGCCGGTTCTCGCCGGAATCTTTTTACTCAAATCGGCTAAGAATGCCCGTTTCATCAACCGCTGCGTACCGGGGGTCCATATCCCTGACGCCACGATCGATCGCCTAGAACAGGCCCAAGATCCGCTTCAAGAAGGAATGCATATTGCCGCTGAGCAGGTCCGCGCAGCGCAGCAAATCTGTCAGGGCGTGCATATGATGGCCGTGCGGCGGGAAGATCTAATTCCGCAGATTTTAGACTTAGCAGATGTTCCGCCGGTCTCGTCTTTGCAGCCGCCCTCACAGAACCCGGCCCTGTCTTCCCTGTCTCTGTCAAAGCGCTGATAGCGCGCCCAAAATAGCTGACTCAGGATAGCCCCAGCGCGTCTTTATAGTGAACAGCGTGCCCTTACCCTAAAACTGCCCCATGGCCACAGACACCCAAGTTCATCCCAATCTTCGACAAAACAGTAACGAGCGGTTTCAGCACCTTCAGGCCCAGCTGCGCGATCGCTGGCGGCCTATCAACGATTTTGACCGCAGGGCCTACGATATTTTGGTGGTGCCTTCCCTCAGTCTCGATCAGCGAGAACTAGCTAAAATTAAAGGCTTTCATCATTACGAAGAGCGACTGCTGTTCTCCTTTATTCGGCTCCGCAACCCGCAAACTCGTCTTATCTACGTCACATCTCAACCGATTCATCCTGACGTTGTTGATTACTACTTACAGCTGCTGCCCGGTGTGCCTATTTCCCAGGCCCGCGATCGGTTGTTGATGCTGAGCACCTACGACGCGTCTCTAAAGTGCCTCACAGAGAAAATCTTGGAGCGCCCCCGACTTGTAGAGCGCATTCGCCAATCGTTGCGGCCTGGCTCATCCTATATGACCTGCTACAACTCCACTCACTTTGAACAGAAACTTGCCCTTCAGCTGGATATCCCTCTGCTGGGGGTCGCCCCCGACTTGCTGCACTGGGGCACAAAAGCCGGTAGTCGCGACATCTTTGCCGACTGCGCTATCGATCATCCCGACGGCAGTCAGCTTGTGCACAGCGTCGATGATCTGGCGACGGTGACAGCTGAGCTTTGGGAGCGGCAAACCGGACTCAAGCGCATCGTGATCAAGCTTAACGAAGGCTTCTCTGGAGAGGGCAACGCTATTCTAGATCTAAAGCCCCTAGCCCATGTAGCCCCGCAACAGGTCTCACACCAGAAGAGGGCATCAGCCATCGCACAGCAGTTCCATCACTTAGGGTTTCAAGGCCTCTCCGAAACCTGGGCCAACTTCAGCCAGCGGATTCCAGAACTGGGAGCGATCGCTGAAGCTTTTGTCGAGGGAGAAGAGAAGCGATCGCCTAGTGTTCAGGGTCGCATCACCCCAACCGGCGAGGTCGAAATTCTCTCAACCCACGACCAGATTCTGGGTGGTCCCGATGGCCAAATTTTTCTGGGGTGTCGGTTTCCTGCTGATGCGGCCTATCGACAGACTCTGCAGGAGTGGGGATATCGCGTGGGGCAATGCTTGGCACACAAAGGGGCCTTAGAGCGCTATAGCCTCGATGTCATTGCTGTAAAACGCCCCGGACCCGCTAGCGCATCTGCAAGCTGGGAGCTCCAGGCAATTGAAATTAATCTTCGTAAGGGCGGCACAACCCACCCTTTCATGACCATGAAGCTGCTGACCAACGGGCATTATGATGCGGGCACCGGCATATTTTTTGATCAAGAAGGTAACCCCAAATATTACATCGCTTCAGACAACTTGCAAAAACCGTCTTACCGTGGCCTGCTGCCCAGCGATTTGATGGAGATGATTGCCCACCATCGGCTGCACTTCAACAGCGCTACTGAGACCGGCACAGCGTTCCATCTGATGGGCTGTCTTTCAGAGTTTGGAAAGCTCGGCTTGACCAGCATCGGCAACTCCCCTGAACAGGCAGAGGCGATCCACAATCAGGTGGTTCACGTGCTGGATGAAGAGACCCAATTTGGCCCGGCTAACTTACCCTACTCACCGGTGCTCGCGAAGCCTCGGGTCAGCTGGAATGGGGTCATTTAGTAGGGTTGACGCCCCCTTACAACAAACAAAAGCAGATGCAATAATAAACTATCGCCGTTGTCGCCGATTTAGATCGCGGCTAGAGCGTCCCGCCCCCCTAGGGATGTAGCCTATGTCTGCCATCGATCTTCAGCCCGCCATCCCAAACCGCGAGGCTCAAGTTCCACAAAACTTCAAAGAGAAATTTCAAAACTATCGCACTCTGCTGCGAGAGCTACTGAAATGGACCGGCGGCCAACCCCTACTGACCAGACAGCTATGTGACATGCTGGTCAATGGTGGGGACATGCCGCCTATCGGCTCAGAAGCGGCTTGGATTGAGCAATTTGTGTACTATCGCGTTATTTCCACCTGGGATAGTAGCCCTGAGCTTGAGTTTATCCGCGATATTCGTGACTATCTATTGCGCCCCCGCCCCAGTCATATCAAGCTTTTGAGGCTATATCGCACCCTACTTCTAAACGGTAAAGTTGCGATCGCCCAGCCCCATGAGCAAGCAGATCTACAGCGATTAGGTCTAGCTCGGCGGCAAGGGGAAAATCTTGTCATCCATAACCGGATTTACGCCGCCATCTTCAGCGCCGCTTGGGTCAACGACGTGCTCAAGAAGCTCAATTCCGGTATTGCCTCTAGCGAATCAGAGTTTCGCAAGCTGCTGCTAGAACTAGAGCGCAAGCTGCTGATCTCTCAGATTCGTATTTTGTCCAGCGTTGGAGGGCTGTCGGACGCCCAAGCATCGGAGGATCAAGAATCAGCCCGCATCCTGTATGAGACTCTGCGGGATGTTGCCGCCAGGCTCGGCGCCCTGCTGAGTGCGGACCGCGTCAGCATTTTCTTGCTCAATGAGGAAAGTACTGAACTCTATTCGCTCGTTGCTGAAAATGATAGGGGCGACTTTCTCGACATTCAGCTCCAGGTGGGAGAAGGTATTGCGGGTTTAGTGGCCCAGACAAAAAAGCCGATTCACATTCCCAACAGCCTGTATGACGACCCCCGAGCCAGCCGGGTCAAGCAGTACGACGAGACCTACGACTATCGCACCCACAATATCCTAGCGTTGCCAATCTTGGATCGAGATAAGCGGGTCATCGCAGTTGTTCAGCTGCTCAACAAGCTGCAGACTACCTACAATACTGCTGCCACAGTAGCCCCCAAGGGATTTACGCGCTTAGACCTTGAGCGCCTCTCCAAATGCCTTGTGCCTATCCGGCGAATCCTAGAGAGCTGTCAATCGTGCTATGCCGTGGTCAAGAAGCTACGGGCAACAGCGGCACTGACAGAGGCCACCAACTCCATCGACCAGATCAGCTTAGACACCAAGGCCATCTTGCAGCGGGTGATGGATTCTGCCAAAAAGCTGCTGAATGCCGATCGCAGCACCCTATGGATTTTAGATCGCGATCGCAGTGACCTGTGGACTGAAATTCCAGGGAAAGGAGAAGTGCGCTGCGCCGTTGGTGTCGGATTTGCCGGAACAGTGGCCCATACCCGAGAGCCTATCATCATCCCTTACGACCTCTACACTCATCCTGCCGCCGGTAATGCAAAGCACACGGATAAACAGACCCGCTACCGCACCTGTAGCCTACTGTGCATGCCGGTGCTCGGCCCAGACGGCGAGCTGATTGGAGTCACCCAACTCATCAACAAGCGTAAGTCTGGTGACCACCCTCCCTACCGCAGAGCGGATTGGCCCCATGTTCCCGACTATTTCAAAACCAGTTTTGACAAAACCGATCAGCAGGCCATGCAGGTGTTTAATCAACGGGTGGGAGTCATTCTCCAATTTGTCAAAACCCATGAGACCCTCAAGCATCTGTCCCATGCGCAACCTAAAGAAGCGATTTACAACGCCCTCGCTGTCCTCAGCAATGCTGTGACAGACCAGACAGAAGAGGCGCTTTACAATGCGCTCTACAACATGACGGCGTTTGTCAGGCAATCCATCGGAAAACTGTTGCTAGCGGCCCACACGACGGTGTTTTTGCTCACGCTGGACGGCACCGGCTTTTGGTCGCTGAGCCTCGGTGAGGGCAGCGTCAATGCGGAAGAATATCGCATCTCCTCAACCCTCGGGGTGGCGCGAAAAATCTTGGAGACTAAGGCAGTACAGGTGGCGCAGTTCCCCCACCGCTTCCGCGACCCCCTGATCTGCAAGGGAATAAGCCTCAAGCAGCTCAACCACTTTCAAAGCCTGGGCCTATTCCCCATCGTAGACCACCAAGGTAGCGTCATTGCTGTCGTCCGCAGTTTCGACAAAATTGAGGCCAGCTCTGATATTCAGCTCGCTCACACGGTCAATTCGGCGGGGTTTTCCCAAGCCGATGCCAAACTGTTGCAGTCCTCTAGCGAGAACCTCCTCCCCGTACTGCAAGCGTTTCGCTCGTTTCACCAAGAAATTCTCACGATTCGAGAGCAGCGACGCGAGCTAGATCCCCTATACCGCGCCATCAGCTTCGTCAGCCAAAGCAGCGGTAATGCCGAAGAGCTGATTCAAAATGTGATGAAGGCCCTGAAGAACTTGACCAAGGCCGATCGCACCTCCCTGTGGCTGCTCAACCAAGAGACCCAGGAGCTATGGACCACTATTCAGCAATCTGATCAGACCTGGATCGAGACCAAAATCCCCATAGGTGAGGGATTTGTGGGCCTTGTAGCCCAGACCTACCAGGGCGTGAACATTCCGTTTGACCTATATGACCATCCCCATTCTCACATGGCACGGGAAACAGATGAGCGTACCCGATACCGCACCTGCAGCCTGCTGTGCATGCCCGTGTTAGGCACCGAGGGCGAACTGCTAGGGGTGACCCAACTGCTCAATAAGCGATCGCCCGGCGAACATGGGGTCTACAACCCTAGAGACTGGCCCGACGCGCCAGACATGTTCAAGGCTAGCTTCAACCTCACCGACAGAAAGAATATGGAGATTTTTAATAACCAGGTCGGGGTGATCCTCCCTGAAATTATTCAGAGGTCCTATTAGCGGCTATAGTGCTGTCACTCGCAGTGCTGTCACTCGCAATACCATTACTACGGTGCTGGCCTATTTGACCAAAAATAATGGGATACAAGCCCCGTCCTTCAGGACGGCCTTTTCTGTCGCTCGATGTACTGCTTCAGAACCTTCAAGGGCGCTCCGCCAGCCGAGACGGCAAAATAGCTTGGGCTCCACAGTGCCTTATCAGAAGGGCATCGAAAACCCTGTTTGCGGTATTTCCGGCTGGAGACACCTTTGAGATGGTTAACAACTTGAGACACCGACAACTTTGGTGGGTACTCAATCAAGGCATGGATATGGTCGGCTTCTCCGTTGAACTCCAGTACCGAAAAGTCCATCTTCTTAGCTACCGACTCGAAAGATTCTCGGACACATTCTAACCCTTCAGCGGTAAAGACCGACCTACGGCACTTGGTTACGCAGACCAAATGTATCTTGATGTCTGTAACGCTATGCCTACCGTGCCTGAACTGGTTTACCATTTCTGTGAACCAATGTTAGGATATCAACAGACCAATTCTAGCGCGTCCATGAAAGCACGCTACCAGTACCGAATCTATCCCACTCTACAGCAGCAGACCAACTTAGCTAAACTGTTTGGCTGCTGTAGAGTGGTCTGGAATGATGCGCTGGCGATGTGTAAGCAGTCTGAGACGTTTCCTAAGAACAGCGACCTGCAAACGGTCTGTATTACGCAGGCTAAGAAGACGATTGAGCGTCAATGGTTAAGCGAGGTGTCTAACATTCCCCTGCAGCAGTCCATAGCCGACTTAGGTGTGGCGTTCAAAAACTTCTTTGATTCGCTCAAGGACAAGCGTCAGGGGCCAAAAATAAAGTTGCCTCGATTCAAGCGCAAGGATAACCGCCAGTCGGCGCGATTCCGAAAAGGTGGGTTCTCCTTCAAGGGAGACAAGGTGTATCTAGCCAAAATTGGAAACCTCAAAGTGCGTTGGTCAAGGGCACTGCCGTCTGAGGCGTCGTCGGTCACAGTCATCAAGGACCGCAGCGGTCGCTATTTTCTGAGCTTCGTAGTTGAGATTCAACCCATCTCTATCCCCGCCAAAAATCAAAGCGTAGGGGTAGATTTGGGCATCAAGACATTTGCGGTGCTTAGCAGCGGCCAGCATTTTAAGTCTCCAGGCTACGACCGGCTAGACCGCAAGATACGTCGACAACAGCGCAAGCTGAATCGGCGCGTCAAAGCTTCGAAGCGGCGAGAGAGAACCCGGCTAGGCATCGCCAAGCTGAAGGCTAAGCAGCGGGATATCCGTAAGGACTTCCTGCATAAGCTTTCGAGCGGGCTGATTCGTAACCACAGTGTTGTGGCTATCGAAGACCTCAACGTGTCTGGCATGGTGCGCAATCGTAAGCTGGCCCGCGCTATCGCTCAGCAGGGCTGGCGGGAACTGCGAACGATGTGCAAAGCCAAGGCGACGATGATCAAAGATCGCGAGGTGTCGGTCATCAGCCGCTGGGAACCGACTAGCCAAAAGTGCGCCGACTGCGGCTACCATTGGGGCAAGCTGGACCTGTCGGTGCGCGAGTTGGTCTGCCTTGGGTGCGGCAAGACTCAGGACCGAGACGGCAACGCTAGCCGCAATATTGAACGCTCGGGGCTGGAGCTAGCCCACGAGTCTAAACGGACAGTGAACGGGCGTAAGACCGCATTGCGCGGCAATCCGACTGCTCTGTCTACCCATCGGGAGTCCACCTAGTGGGCAGACCGGAAATCCCCGCTCTTCAGGGCGGGGAGGATG
>JGI12210J13797_10481597_pt1 | contig 23954 bp, 21 predicted proteins | sample ElkSlonscriptome_3_FD_13797 | JGI IMG/M metagenome (IMG submission 13797)
CTTTTAATAAGTACGACGTCTCAAAAGCCTCAGAAACACTGATTAGGTTGTAAGAAAAAGGGATAAATAGGTGGTAAAAAGTGGGAGGAAGTGGAGGATATTACGCAAACAATTCGTAGCTTTGTTTAAATACGTTGTTTTCGGATGATGCTAACATGGCTATTTTCACAGGAGAATATGAATGCAAAATGGACGCTAAGGGGCGCATACTCATGCCGGCTAAAATTAAGAGTCGGTTGCCCGAATGTTCTAAGCGCGAATTCATCCTCTCTCGTGGCTTCGAGCCTTGCCTCACAATCTACACCAAAGAAGAGTACAGTAAAGTACACAATAAGTTCGCAACTCTAAGTACCTACAATCCAGAACAGCGCCGATTACTACGCACATTTTTTAGGGTGAGTTCGGAAGTGGAGATGGATAACCTGGGACGGTTTTTAATTCCTAAACGCTTATCACCGTATGCAAAATTAGAACGAGAAATATTAATCGTTGGGGCCGGTGATGTACTAGAAATTTGGAACCCAGAAGTATACGATAATTATATCATTGATTCACCGGAAGAATACTCAGAATTAGCTCAGAAATATTTAGATGTTCAGCATGATGAATTTAACGGAAATGACCATGTACCACCAGCCAGTACTACTTAAAGAAAGCGTAGATGAGCTGGTCTGGAACCCTGCCGGTACATACGTAGATCTTACCTTTGGAGGAGGTGGTCATAGCCGAGCTATTCTCGAGAAGCTTTCGTCGGAAGGACAACTTTTTGCCTTCGATCAAGATCCTGAATCAGCGGCAAATGCTGAAGGTTTAAACCTGACTTTTATTGCTGCAAACTTCCGGTTTTTGAAGCGCTATTTGAAGCTACACGGAGTGCCAAAGGTACACGGAATTTTGGGTGATTTGGGAGTCTCTTCTCATCAGTTTGATGTCCCAGACCGAGGGTTCTCAACTCGCTTTGCAGGGCCACTCGATATGCGAATGGATACTACTAAAGAAGCTACTGCTGCTAGCGTTCTTAACAGCTACAGTGAGGCTCAGCTTCACCAGCTATTTGGCATGTACGGTGAGGTGAAAAATGCTAAGTCATTGGCGCAGGCTATTGTAGCTGAACGAGTACAAAATTCTTTGCAAACGGTGGATGATTTAAAACAGGTTTTAAACCGCTTTGCTCCAAAAGGTCGAGAGTTTAAATACTACGCCCAGGTGTTTCAAGCGTTACGTATACAGGTGAATGAAGAACTCGATGTGTTAAAGGAGCTGCTTACGCAGTGCGCGGAGGTGCTACTACCCCAAGGAAGGTTGGTAGTAATCTCTTATCACTCGTTAGAAGATCGGCTCGTCAAAAATTTAATGACTAAGGGGAATCTAGTGGGAGAGGTGCAGCAAGATTTCTTCGGAAATATTCAGCGACCCTTCCGGCCAATCACCCGAAAACCCATCGTTCCTTCACCCGAAGAAATTGCAGACAATAACCGAGCGCGCAGTGCTAAGCTGCGGATTGCCGAACGAATAGCCAGCTAAAACAGAAATTATGACTACCGTAAAGAATAAATACCGAGCTAAAAATAAAAAGGCAAAAGCACCAAGAAATGCAGTGCGCCGAACTAAAGCTACTTCACCCAGCCGTAGTTTGTTTACTCGGGTAGAAGACGCCGTTCGATTCGACGCTTCGTTTGAACGAGGGCTACCGGTACGCTTCGTTCCTTACATACTATACTTTACCATCATTGGTCTATTTTATATTGGCAACAGTCACTACGCGGAGCGGATGATTCGTAAGCGTAATCAGTTAGAGCGGGAGGTAAAAGACTTGCGGGCGAACTATACTACCTTAAAGGCAGGGTATATGCTAGATAGTAAGCAGTCGGAAGTGGCCAAGCGAGTGAAGCATTTAGGATTAGTAGAAAGCGATACACCACCCTATAAAATTATGATTACTGAGCCGTGAATATTAAGAACTCCATAGTGTTGCGGGTTCGCGTCGCATTTCTAGCTATTTTAGTAGTTGGTGGAGCACTGGTCTATCGGATTGTAAATCTACAATCGGAGGAGGGTGATCAGTGGCGAGAACTAGCGAAGAAGGTTACGGTACAGTATCGAGCCGTGCCAGCCACGCGGGGTAATATCTACGCGCACGACGGAAGTCTACTGGCTACGTCACTACCCTACTACCGAGTAGCATTTGATCCTAAAGTGGCGCACGACACACTTTTTCAAAATAATGTTGGGTCATTAAGTAGAAAGTTGGCAGGGTATTTTGGTTCAAGTGCCGCCGAATACGAAAGAAAGATACGTCGGGCGCGGGATAGTGAACGGCGATATATGCGGCTAAGCCGTAAAAAAATTAACCACCTAGAGAAAGAAGAATTATCCCAATGGCCTATCTTCCGAGAGGGACGCTACCGAGGAGGAATAATCTTTGAGCCAGTACAACAACGCTATAAGCCTTTCGGATTTTTGGGGGCGCGTACCATTGGATTTATTAACGATCAAGGTGAGGGAGCTGGTTTGGAGTACAGTTTTAACAAGTACCTAAGTGGGCAAAATGGACAGGGGCTTTTTCAGAAAATGCAAGGGAACCACTGGAAACCAGTTTACAATGGTTCGGAGGTCAAGCCAGTAAACGGGTTAAATATAGAAACTACCATTGATATTAACCTCCAAGATGTTACCCAAGCATCGTTACTGAATGCGTTGTACCAGCATGATGCCGAGTACGGTTGTGCAGTGATAATGGAGGTGCAAACTGGGGAAATTAAAGCAATCTCTAACCTAACCAAACGATCAGATGGTAAGTACGCTGAAATCTATAATTATGCAGTAGGTGGATTGACCGAACCTGGTTCTACCTTTAAGCTGCCTTCGGTGATTGCTTTACTAGAGGAAGCTAATTTACAATTAGAGGATACCATTGCTACCGGAGACGGCTTATACCAGTTTCATGACCGGATGATGCGGGATTACAAATGGGGTGGTTTTGGTACTATAACCCTTCGGGAGGCGTTTGCTAAATCTTCAAATATCGCTATTTCTCGCTGGGTAGATCGATACTTTGGCGGGCAGCCTGATCGTTACCTAGAGTATCTTCAGGGCATGGGACTAACCGAGCCGCTAGGGTTTCAACTAGCGGGCGAAGGGCACCCATACATTCCTACTCGCGAGGATAAAAGTTGGAGCGGAGTGACACTACCCTGGATGTCTATTGGCTACGGTCTTAAACTGACTCCATTACAAACCTTATCGGTTTACAACGCAATTGCTAACGAGGGAAAATTGATTCAACCCATCTTAGTGAAGAAAGTAACGCAAGTGGGGGAAGCCGAACAATCGTTTACGTCGGCAGTACTTCGGGAGCAAATTTGCTCTCCGACTACCCTCCACAAAGTGCAGACATTATTAGAAAGCGTAGTGCAAGAAGGAACGGCGAAGAATATTCGCAACGAATATTATCGCGTCGCCGGAAAAACTGGAACGGCTAAGATTTTGGTAAATGGAGAATATACCAGCAATTACTACACCTCGTTCGCCGGTTATTTCCCTGCTGATCGCCCTAAGTACAGTTGTGTTATTGTGATTAATCACCCGAAAGGTTACCAGCAGTACGGTAGCGATGTAGCCGCTCCGGTTTTCAAGGACATTGCCGATAAAATTTACGCCACTGATTTATCATTACATAAGCCGCTACCAACTGAGTATGCTCGGCAGGCTGGAGTATTTCCGGTAATTCAGGCGGGTTATAGCGACGATTTGCAACAAATTTGCTCGGCACTACATATCAATCAGCTTTCAGATACTGAGGATAATCTGGCAGAATGGGTTCGAGCCAAACCTATCAGTCAGCAGATTCACTGGAAAGAACAAACGATAAAAGAAAATCGAATGCCTAATGTTGAGGGAATGACGTTGCGAGACGCATTGTACTTGCTAGAGCGACAAGGTATAAAAGTGGAATACCAGGGAAGCGGACGGGTCACCAAGCAATCCCTTGATCCAGAGGCATCACTGAAAAAAGGAAACACGGTATGGTTGGAGCTGGGGTAGGTAAGGGCGTATAGCAATACGCCCGAACGAGCATAAAAATAAAGGGTAAGGGCGTATCGCCATACGCCCGAACAAACAAAAAAATGAAAACACTCAAAGACATACTGTACGGAGTTTCGCTGAAAGCGGTAGAAGGATCTACCGACTTACCAGTGAGTGCCGTTCACTTCGACTCCCGTCGGGTAGAAGAAGGCAGTGTGTTTGTAGCGGTGTCGGGCACGCTGGTTGATGGGCATCAATATATTCAGGTAGCTGTGGAGAAGGGAGCTACTTCGGTAGTATGTGAACAAACTCCTGACGAAAAGCAAGCCGGAGTAACTTACGTAGAAGTTGCCAACAGTGCTCAGGCACTAGGGCAGATGGCTTCTAACTTTTACGACAATCCTTCGGCTAAACTAAAACTGGTAGCGGTTACGGGTACTAATGGTAAAACTACCGTAGTCACGCTACTGCACCAGCTATTTATGCGCTTGGGCTATCTTACCGGATTGCTCTCTACGGTAAATAATAAAATCAACGAGGAAGTCATTCCCGCTACCCACACTACGCCTGATGCAGTGCAGCTCAATGCTTTGCTAGCAAATATGGTGAAGCAGGGCTGCACTCACGCTTTTATGGAGGCCAGTTCTCACGCTATTGTGCAGCATCGTATGGCCGGACTCAAAGTAGCCGGAGCCATCTTCACGAATATCTCCCACGATCATCTAGATTATCATAAAACTTTTGAAGAATACATCAAAGCCAAGAAGAAATTATTTGACGATCTACTCAAAACAGGCTTCGCTCTGGTAAATACTGACGATAAGCGAGGTAAGATTATGGTGCAAAATACCACCGCTTTGGTCAAAACTTTTTCCTTGAAGGGTGTGAGCGACTTTAAAGCTAAGGTGCTGACAAATTCATTGCAAGGATTGGAACTGGAAATTAGTGGTGACACTATCTCTTCTCAGTCGGTATGGTTTCCACTGATTGGTGATTTCAATGCTTACAATTTGCTAGCGGCCTTTGGAACCGCGGTTTTGCTGGATGAAGAGCCAGAAGAAGTACTAACCCAGCTTTCGGGCGTGCAGCCCGCTCGAGGTCGATTCGAACAGATTCATTCGGCTGATGGAGTGACGGCCATTGTAGATTACGCCCATACGCCTGATGCCTTGGAAAATGTGCTAAAGACTATCCAAAACGTGCGCACTAAAAATGAGACCGTTATTTGCGTGGTAGGCTGCGGGGGCGATCGGGACAAAGCCAAGCGACCTAAGATGGCAGCAATTGCGGCAGAATTGAGCGATAAAGTAATCCTGACATCAGACAACCCGCGTAGCGAAGACCCGGAAGAAATTATTAAAGATATGCAAGCGGGAGTGCCCGCATCGCATTACAAAAAAGTAATCGCTATTACTAACCGAAAAGAAGCTATTAAAGCCGCCAGCATGATGGCGGAAGAGGGGGACATTATTCTAGTAGCGGGTAAGGGACATGAAACCTATCAAGAAATTAAAGGAGTGAAACACAATTTTGACGATAAACAAGTATTGAACGAAATCTTTCATCAGCTACGCCAGCGGTAGCACCAAACGCAAACTATGTTGTATTACCTGTTTGATTATTTAGAGCGAGAATTTAACGTGCCGGGAGCCAGCCTGTTTCAGTTTATCTCCTTTCGGGCGGGTATGGCAACGTTGCTTTCGTTACTAATCACCATCATCTTTGGAAAGCAGTTGATCCAATACTTGCAAAAGAAGCAGATTGGGGAAGTAGTGCGTGATTTGGGGTTGGAAGGCCAGTTACAGAAGAAAGGTACTCCGACTATGGGCGGACTTATCATTCTCAGCGCCATCATTATTCCTACGTTACTATTTGCTCGGCTTGACAATATCTACGTGATCTTAGTACTAGTCGCAACCGTATGGATGGGAACCGTTGGTTTTATTGATGACTACATTAAAACATTTAAAAAGAACAAGGAAGGACTAGCTGGGAAATTTAAAATTGTGGGTCAAGTTGGATTAGGACTGATTGTTGGACTGATACTTTACTTTCACGAAGATGTAAGAGTTAGGCAGTTTGACGAAGAAATGATGGGCAACATAACTAACGTTGGAGAAGAAATTCAGGAAATGCCTAAAGGAGCTTACGAAGATGTTAAAACCACCCAAACTACTATTCCTTTTGTGAAGGACAACGAAGCTGACTATAAGAACTTTCTATCATTTATTACATTCAGCTTAGTGGAATTACCCGACTCATGGACTTGGGTTATCTACGTAGTCATTGTTGTTTTTATTGTTACCGCTGTTTCGAACGGGGCCAATATTACCGATGGGTTAGATGGACTCGCCGCAGGGACATCCGCTACTATTGGTATAACCTTAGCAATCTTTGCCTACGTATCGGGTAACCTGTTGTTTTCGCAGTACCTCAATGTGATGTACATTCCTGATTTGGGAGAATTGGTGGTATTCGCCACTGCGTTTGTTGGAGCTTGTATTGGTTTTCTGTGGTACAACGCCTTCCCAGCCCAAGTATTTATGGGTGATACAGGTAGTTTATCTATTGGGGGTATTATCGCGGTAATGGCATTGGCGGTTCGTAAGGAGATGCTACTACCGCTAATCTGTGGTGTTTTTCTGATAGAAAATTTATCGGTAATGCTTCAGGTGGGCTACTTCAAGTATACCAAGAGAAAGTATGGCGTGGGTCAGCGCATTTTTGCTATGGCACCCTTGCATCATCATTTTCAGAAGAGAAATTTGCACGAAGCCAAAATTGTAAGTCGTTTTTGGCTAATCGGCATTATGTTAGCTATTTTCTCATTAGTAACTCTTAAAATTCGCTAATGATGGTACGTAGTTGGGCTAAACGATATTTAGAAGGCGATTCCATTATTTGGCTGGTTGTTCTGTGCCTGTCGGCAATCGGAGTATTGGTCGTGTATAGCACATCTAGTTCCATAGCATACCGTGAACGCGGTGGCGATACGGAATACTACCTTTTCAAACACATTATCCTATTAGGTTTAAGTTTGGGAGCTATGTGGTTTGTCCACAAAATTAATTATCAATACTTCGCTCGTCTATCTACGCTTCTATTATTATTATCTATACCAATGTTGCTCTATACCTGGAAGTTTGGAGCAACAATTAATGAGGCCTCTCGCTGGATAACTTTACCGGTTATCAATCAAACGTTTCAGCCCTCTGATTTAGCGAAGTTGGCACTGATCACTCATTTGGCCGGAATGTTATCTCGCCGCCAGCAAATTGTTAGTGATTTCTCCCGCACGGTGCTACCGGTAATGCTTTGGTGCGGAACCATCTGCGGGATTATTGCTATGTCGGATATATCTTCCGCTGCTATGCTGTTCTTTACTTGTCTGCTACTTATGTATATTGGACGGGTTCCAGTCAAGTACTTAACTATGTTAGTGTTAGCGGGAGGGTTACTTGGTTACGCTGCCCTAAGTTTCGGGCAACGAGGTGAAACCGCTCTGAGTCGGGTAGAATCTTTTATGAGCGAAGAACAAGTGACTTTTCAGAATCAGCAGGCCTACATTGCGATTGCCACTGGTGGAGTATCGGGTAAAGGAATAGGAAAAAGTGAGCAACGCAATATTCTACCGCTGTCTTACGCCGATTTCATCTACGCCATTATTATAGAAGAATACGGAGTAATTGGCGGAGTGGGAGTCATCTTACTATTTCTGGTCTTACTGTTCCGGGGAATGCGAGCAGTATCTCGCAGCGAGCGAGCTTTTGGCGGATTACTTTCCGCTGGACTGAGTTTTGCCATTGCCATTCAGGCCATGATTAATATGGCGGTAGCCGTTGGGCTAGCTCCGGTTACGGGCTTACCCTTACCATTAGTAAGTATGGGAGGCACATCTCTCTTATTTACTAGCATTGCCATAGGCATTATTCTAAGTACTACTAAAGAATTTGATTATCAGAAGGCAACTGCCTAGCGAAAAAATATTGACTGAACGAAAACCATATCGAGTAATTATTAGCGGCGGCGGAACCGGAGGTCATATCTATCCAGCCATTGCTATTGCCAATGCGCTACGGGCTAGGCATCCTGATACTGAAATTCTGTTTGTAGGAGCCCAAGGAAGAATGGAAATGCAAAAAGTGCCAGAAGCAGGTTACTCTATTGAGGGGTTGTGGATTAGTGGACTTCAGCGAAAGCTGACAATAGATAATCTGGCTTTTCCGGTTAAAATTATCTCTAGCTCTTTCAAAGCCAATCAAATCATCAATGAGTTTAAGCCGCATGCTGCCGTAGGAGTAGGCGGATATGCTAGTGGGCCGTTAGTGTACGTGGCTAGCCTTCGTAAGGTTCCGTCGCTGCTTCAGGAGCAAAACTCTTACGCGGGGCTAACCAATAAAATGTTGTCTAATCAAGTAGATAAAATCTGTGTGGCCCATCCCGGCATGGAAAAATTTTTCCCGGCAGAGAAATTAGTATTTACTGGCAATCCCATCCGAAAGGAAATTGTAGAACTGGCTCAGCAAAAATTAGACGAGAAAAAAGAGGAAGCCATCGAGTATTTTGGCTTAGATCCACAAAAACAAACATTATTAGTCATTGGAGGAAGTTTGGGGGCGAGAACACTGAATGAAAGCGTTATCAACAATATTCAACTATTGGTAGATGCGAACGTGCAGGTGATCTGGCAAAGTGGTAGGTACTACTATAAAAAAATGAAGGCACAACTAACTGCTACCCCCGATCATACCGGCATTCAGTTGCGGGAGTTTCTGACCCGAATGGATTTAGCGTACTCCGTATCTGACGTAGTGATTTCCCGAGCGGGAGCACTGTCAATTTCTGAATTGGCGTTAGTACAAAAACCTGTTATCTTCGTGCCCTCCCCGAATGTGGCGGAAGATCATCAGCGGAAAAATGCTGAAGCATTAGTGCGGGCTAAAGCGGCTCTCATGATTACTGATGATGAAGCTCCTCAGTCACTTATAAAACAGGTACTGACACTGTTAGCCGATAAGAGTCAGCAGAAGCAGTTACGGCAAAATATTCAGCAATGGGCTCGCCCCGAGGCGGCGGATCATATTGCTCAAGAAGTGGTCAAATTAATTGAGGAGAAGCAATGAAGCGGATAAAAAAATCGGTATACTTAGTGACTATGCTTATCATACTGATAGCAGCAGTAGGAGCTACGGAGTACCGCCGGCAGCAGCGGGTATGTACACAAATTAGCGTAGCTATTGAGCACGAAGGTGCTGAATCTTTTGTGGGCGAAAGAGAAATACGAGGGTTACTACAGCAGAGTGAGAAGTCAATTATTGGATTACCATTAAATACACTGGAGCTGAAGCAATTGGAGCATCGAGTATTAGGAAACCCTTACGTAGAGCGCGCGAATATTCATTATGATTTGGAAGGAAAGGTACACGTTGCCGTGCAGCAAAGCCGACCTATCGCTCGCCTAATACACCCTAAACTTCCTGATGCTTACGTTAGCACTACCGGAAGGCTACTTCCTCTTTCAGGACGGCATACGGCGCGGGTGATGCTAATTGGTGGCGAGCTTATTCCAAAACTGATCAAAGGAGATTGGAATCAGGACAGTACTGGAACCCAGTTTCTTTCTTTAGCAAAATATATTGAACAGGATGATTTCTGGCGCGCCCAAATTGCTCGAATGAATATAAATCAGGTAGGAGAAGTAACGTTGCACCCCCAAGTGGGCAGGCAAACGATTAAATTTGGGAAGCCTAATCAGATTTCCGAAAAATTTGGCAAATTAGAATTATTTTATCAGCAAATTTTACCCCGAAAAGGGTGGAATCATTATAATAAGGTCAATCTGACCTATGAAAATCAAATCGTTTGTGACTAACCAGTAAAACCATGGACAACGATCAACCCGTAGTTGGACTAGATATCGGTACTACTAAAATATGCGTTATAGTAGGCCGAAAAAACGAATACGGAAAACTAGAAGTAATGGGCATGGGCAAAGCCGTGTCCGACGGAGTAATTCGAGGCATTGTTAGCAACATTGACAAAACCGTACAGGCAATTCAAAAAGCAGTTCAGCAAGCTGAAGAGCAGTCAGGAGTGGAAATCAATGTAGTAAACGTGGGTATTGCCGGACAGCATATCCGGAGTTCGGTACACCACGGTAGCATTACCCGCGAATCTTCCGAGGAGGAGATTACTGTAAGTGATGTGGAGCGACTCACCCAGGATATGTACCGTATTGTTACCCCGCCCGGTTGCGAGATTATCCACGTAATGCCTCAGCACTACATTGTTGATTATGAGGAGGGAATTATGGATCCCGTGGGCATGTCTGGGGTAAAGCTAGAGGCTGATTTTCACATTATCACGGCTCAGACCAATGCCATTAACAATGTTAATAAGTGCGTTCGTAAAGCGGGACTAGAAATAGATAATTTAATCCTTGAGCCTTTAGCTTCCAGCTTAGCGGTACTTAGTGAAGAAGAAAAGAAAGCGGGAGTTTGCTTAGTAGACATTGGCGGTGGAACTACCGACATTGCTATTTTCCACGACGGCATTATTCGGCATACGGCAGTGATCCCCTTCGGCGGCAACATTATTACTTCGGACATTAAGCAAGGCTGTTCCGTACTGCACGAGCAGGCTGAGTTACTCAAAGTGAAGTTTGGCCGCGCTATTGCCGAAGAGGCTAATATTAATGAAATAGTTTCTATTCGCGGGTTGCGCGATCGTCCCCCCCGGGAAATATCGGTAAAGAACTTAGCGTATATTATTGAGGCCCGAGTGCAAGAGGTTTTTGAGCTGGTTCATGCTGAGATTATTTCGTCGGGCTACGAAGATCGGTTGGCGGGTGGCATCGTCATCACCGGGGGAGGTTCCCAACTGCGACACATTAAGCAGTTGTGTGAGTTGATGTGCGCCACTGATGGTCGGATTGGGCACCCTAACGAATATCTGGGAAAAAGTAAACCAGAAGCGATCAAATCACCAATGTACGCTACCGGAGTTGGATTAGTGTTGGCAGGGTTTAAAGCAATTGACGAACGTAACTCGGAATACCTACGTCGCAAAAGTGGACAAACCAACCAAGTTGTGCGAAAAGAACGACAAACTGGCTTTTCTTTCAGAGGTATATTAGAAAAGACCAAAAAAATATTGATTGATGACTTTAATGAGAAAGAATATTAATGTAGTTTTGGTATACCCCTAAACTACCCAAATCTCCACCGTTATGAGTAAAACATACAGTTTCGATCTACAGCCTCAGAACCCGTCTATCATCAAAGTGATTGGTGTAGGAGGCGGAGGCAGCAATGCTGTGAACCATATGTTTAACCAAGGCATTCGGGATGTAGAATTCATTGTCTGCAATACCGATGTGCAAGCGTTACAGACCAGTCCGGTTCCTAATAAGTTACAAATTGGTATAGGACTCACCGAAGGGCTAGGGGCTGGGGCTAATCCTGAAAAAGGAAAAGCTGCCGCTATTGAAAGTAAAGAAGATATTCGCGAGTTACTTAGCGATAATACCAAAATGCTATTCATTACCGCCGGAATGGGCGGAGGAACCGGAACTGGAGCGGCTCCCGAAATTGCTCGAGTGGCGCGAGAACTGGGTATTTTAACGGTAGGCATTGTTACCTCTCCTTTTAGCTTTGAAGGGCGTAAAAAAATGCGACTGGCTAACGAAGGTATTGCTGAGCTTCGGGAAAGTTGCGATACAGTACTCGTTATTCTAAACGATAAACTAAGGGAGGCTTATAGTAACCTATCACTTTCCAATGCCTTTGCACAGGCCGACAACGTATTGACTACAGCGGCTAAGAGTATTGCGGAGATTATCACCTTACCGGGTGACATCAACGTAGACTTTGAAGATGTAAAAACTGTGATGGCCAACTCAGGTGCTGCGGTAATGGGGTCGGCTAAAGTAGATGGAGATCAGCGAGCAAAAAGAGCCGCCGAAATGGCGTTGTCATCGCCTCTGCTTGACAATATAAATATTACCGGAGCGCAGCGCATTCTGTTGTCTATCAAGTCCGGTACTGAGAAGGAAATTCAGATGGATGAACTGACCATTATTACTTCTTATATTCAGGATCAGGCTAGCGAGGAGATGGAGATGATTTTTGGCCACGGAGTAGATGAAGCACTAGGTGAAAGCGTAATGGTAACTGTAATCGCTACTGGCTTTGATCAGGAAGAATCAAGCGAACCGGAAGAGGATAATAAGCGGATTGTTGACTTAGAAACTAGCAAGAAGGTACCAGAGAGCAACAATACTAACGAACCGGCTCCCGAGCATCACTTTGAGCCGCCGGTAAATAATTTTGTTGCTGATGACCCTCAGCCAACATACGAGTCTATTCAAGATGAACCCAAAGAAAAAGAGGAGGAAGAACTGATGCATGAAATGAGCTCGCAGAAGCGATTACTCATGGAAGAAGCCTACAAGCGGAAGCTGAAGTTACGGGGAAAAAAGAGTATTAGCGCACCGGATAGTGAGCAGGACCATTTCAAGAAAGAAGATTTCAATGAACCGGCCTACATGCGGCGAAACGTACACTTGTACAGTGTGCCATCGTACCAGGATCGTAATGTGTCGCGCTATTCACTAGATGATGATAACAACATTATCAGCAATAACCGGTTCTTGCACGATAATGTAGACTAATTAGCTTAAGTCTGTTCACAAATTATATGAAAGGGAAAATAGTTTTTTAATCATTTTCCCACCAATTCGCCTGTGGAGAGTTAGATGAGCCAACCACAAAGGTTTCGCCAATCTTCGGAGTAGTTACTGGCATTTGTAGCTGCGCTGCTTTTGCGGTTACCCGCTCAACGGGATCAGTCCAGGAATGAAGAGCAAGCCGAAAGGATCCCCAGTGGATAGGCATCATTTGTCTAGCTCGTACATCTACCGCTGCCTGAGCCGATTCTTCAGGCATCATATGAATTTGAGCCCAGCGTTCGTCGTACTGTCCGCACTCCATCATCGCTAAGTCAAATGGGCCGTAGCGCTCCCCAATTTCCTGAAAGTGAGGTCCGTAGCCACCATCGCCACTGAAATATAGATTGTTATTTTCTCCCTGAATGATCCACGAACCCCAGAGCGTTGTGTTTCGGTCAGTAATGCCCCGACCGGAAAAGTGACGAGAGGGAGCAAACACAATAGTAAGTTCGGCGTGATTGATCTCTTCCCACCAGTTGAGTTCATGAATAGCTGATTCAGCTACTCCCCACTGGCTCAAATGTGCCCCTACTCCTAACGGAACGTAGAAGTTCTTGACCTTTTCCTTTAGTTTTTGTACCGAACCGTAGTCCAGGTGATCGTAGTGGTCGTGAGAGATAAGCACGGCATCAATCGACGGAAGTTGTTCAACACTAATGGGTAGTTCTTTATTAAAGCGGTCGTTACCTAACCAAGGATGCGGAGCGGGAACATCACCCAACATTGGGTCTAAGAGAATTCGTGAACCGTCGATCTCTAACAAGACGGCTGAATGGCCGAACCAAGTAATCTGAGCAATCGAATCGGTATGGGTAGCAATATCTAGGGAATCTACTGACTCGACTGGTAAAGAAAAGTCTGGGGTACTATTGGGAATGCCTTGAATGAAATCTCGCAGTACCGAAACAATATTTCCAAAACTCATATCCATCGAGGTTGGAATTAGATTGGTGAACGCTCCTTCTTCGTAGTGATCCAACTGAGCAAAAGCTTCTTTCTGTTCAGAGGTTGGTTTGCCCCCAAACTCCGGACTTAGTTTGATAAATAAAAAGCCCCCAAAGAGTAACACCAATAATAACGCACCAACGAATAATCCGATCATCTGAAAAGTTTTTTTCATAGCTAAAAAGCTGAGTATAAGTTAACTGACGAAGTGGGGTCAAAAATATTGAAAGCAAAGGGTGCTTATTTCATCCTGACAAGAGTAATAGGCAGTTTCACCGAAGGGTGTCGCTAGTTTCTTTAGAAATCAATTTCTCAGCTTGCAGCTCTAGTAGTTGCTGGTAAACGGAGCTCGTAATTTCTTCGTTGGAAAGGTGGCTATGAATAAATGCTAGGGTTGGCTTTACAGGCAATACTTGCATTCCCAGATAATGCAATACATCAGTTAAGTGACTGAGAGCCAGATTGCCGCCGTGCATTCCAGCCGCAACTCCTACTAAGCCTGCTTTCTTTCCGGCTAAACTACTGGGATAATCTAGCCCATCGATAAAGGCTTTAAGCACTCCAGGAAATGAGCCGTTATATTCCGGCACAATAAACACAAAGCGATCATTTTCTTTCAATACCTGCCGAAAGGCGTTGAATTCCTCATTCTGCCCATTATTCTCGTACAAGGCAGTAGCTAGAAAATCCGCCGGAAGGTCTATTAAATCTAAGATTTGGCTGGCTTCTCCTCGCTCTTTTAGCAAACGTTGGTAGTACGTGGCAATGGTTCGGGAGTTGGCATCGCGCCGATTAGTTCCAACAATAACAATAGTCATACCCTCACAACGATCTTTCTACAAAGGATGTTCGGCTTCTAAACTATCCACAGGTAGACGAAGTTATCTCAAATATGCGACTGACTATTCGTACTTCTGTAAAGCAGGATTATCAATCGGTGAAGCGAGGTTTCACTGAAGATTTATTTTTAAAACTCAACCCTCCTTTTCCGCCGGTACAACTTAAGCGTTTCGATGGATCGAGCAAAGGGGATATTGTAGAACTGGAGCTCAACTTTATCTTGTTTCGCCAAACCTGGCGTAGCCTGATTACTGAAGACGGGCAGGCCGAGCAGGAATGGTACTTTATTGATGAGGGCGTAAAGCTGCCCTTCTTTCTGAAGTACTGGAAGCACCACCATCGGGTACTTAAGCAAGGTTCGGGTAGCCAGATTGTAGATGACATTCACTTTCGCTCGCCTTTCTGGTTAATGGACTTTCTGCTCTACCCTGTGTTGGGGCTACAGTTTCTTTACCGCAAACCGGCTTATAAAAAGATATTTTCTACTTAGTCGTTGCATTAGATTGACCGTTTACTAACCATTCAATTGAGAAGGTAGCTAATGTCAGAAAAGCGTACTGTTTTCCTTCAGCATCGCCCCGCTCAAAAAGCACATGAATCTCATTGTCCGAGCCCACTGCAATATCCGAATAGGCGGCCAGCGTTGGCTCAATGACTCGCTCTACCGACCAGGTTTTTCCTTCATCGTAGCTAAGTTTAGCAGTGAGGTTTCGTCGGGCATTCAGTCTGGGATTATGCGTAGAATAATCCGGGCGAGAGTCGGGATTGACGAACAGTAAGTAGTCCTTATTATTCGATGATTTACCTTGAATAAGACTGGCTAAGCAAACCGGATCATAAAGAGCGGTATCAAATTTTGGCGAAGCCCACTGAGTAGCTCCATCGGCACTATAAGTAACCACTCGCAGGTGTTCAGGCGACTCGCTGCGAGAATTGAGCATCACGCTTCCATCAGCCAACTCTACTGCCACTGTTTCACTAGGATTAACGAAAGCCTGGGGTTGGGCTCGATCTTCGTACTGATAAGGGTAGAGATAGCGAATTGCGATGTCACCGGCTTGCCAGGTCTCACCATGGTCGTCTGAATAAATAGTAGCTACTACCGATGGCCGATGAGCGTTTCCGCTATCGGCAGTAGATAGCCATACCGGAACCAGCAACCGACCGTTTTTCAATTGTATACCGTGTCCTGGCCCGGTTGCCAGTACCTTCCAGGGATATTCATTACGAAAGCCTTCAAACGCTGTCGTAATTTCAGTAGGCTCGGAAAACGTCTGCCCGTCGTCATGACTAACCATGTAATAAGCTCGTTGGTAAGCTACACAGTACAGGAAATGTATGTCGCCATTAGCATCGGCAATCATTACTGGGTTATTAGCCGTATTTCCGGCTGAACCGTGGTTGTTCACCGCGTTTGGGTCGGAAGCAATTTCTTGAGCCAATGCTTCAGATACATCTACCAATACAGTTGAACTACTCCAACTAAGCCCACTGTCAGTACTTCTTCGTAGCATAATATCAATGTCAGCCCAATCACTTTGGTCGCGACGGGCTTCGCACCAGGCAAGTAGATTTCCTTGAGCGGTGCTAACAATTCCTGGAATTCGATAGGTACGGTAACCGTCTGTGCCCGCTGTAAATAAGTCGGTGAAAATAATTGAGTCGGTCGGGTTTTGAGCTTGTATAGAAAGGGTAATACTAGAAAGCAGTAGGAATAGTAGGAGGTGTTTCATTGGGGAAGATAGTTATTTAGTGAAAGTTGCTCAACTTAATAGCTTAGAACGTTCAGTAGATTCCCGATAGCTACAAAAGCAAGCGGAACTAAAGATATTTAGCCAGCCTTAATGTTCTGTTACTTTCACTTTGATCAACGCAAGGTGGGAAGAACCTACCTACTTATAATAATATCAAAAGGAAAACTTTTACCTTTAGAAGTAAATTACAATTAAGCAAGGCGTAAGATTTCATATGAAGCAATGGGTAATCACCGACATTCACGGCTGTGCCAACACCTTTGAAGCACTGCTACAGCGTATTGGTTTCAACCGTAGTGATGCTCTTTATCTGCTGGGCGATTACGTAGACCGAGGGCCGGACAGTAAAGGCGTGTTAGACTTAATTATGCAGCTTAGCCAATCGAGGCACAAAGTACACTGTCTGTTGGGTAACCACGAGATTATGATGTTACACGCGGTGCGTAATCCTGGAACCAAGGAAGCACGCCATTGGAAGAAGCACATTGGAGGAGGCGAAACTCTTCGTAGCTTTCGCGCGGTAAAGCCCCATGAAATCGACGAGCACTATATTGAGTTTATCGCTGATATGAATCACTACTTTGAGGTAGATAACTATATTTTGGTGCATGCCGGATTGAATTTTTCGGTGGCCGATCCGCTACAAGATCAAGAGGCGATGCTCTGGATCCGCGGACAAACCCATATAAACCACGCTTGGCTCAATGGACGCGTTGTTGTTCACGGGCATACTCCTCAGCCTAAGCAGTTGGTAGCGCAGAATGTAGAGCGAATTGACCGGAACCCTATTGTAGATATTGATTGTGGCTGCGTTTACCCCCGCGATAATATGCATCACTTATGCGCTCTCGAACTTACTTCCCGCGAATTAGTCTTTCAAAAAAATATTGACGAGTAGTACAAATTCACGAAAGAGTGAAATTATTAACTGATAATAACTATGTGAAACGATTCTTTTTAATTGGCTCGTTCGTTTTCTCAGCAATCCCTGTATTGGCTCAGAGTAGTTTTGTTCAGGCTTTCGAAGAAATTACGGACTCTCCAAAGCAGCTTACTTTTGAGAATTCACTTACTGTTAATACGCAAGGTGGGCATATTCAGGGTATTCAGCAGGTAGGTGATTATTTCCTGCTGTCGGGTAGTTCCAGTACGGCTTCTTACTATGCTACCGTGGCTAATAATAAAGTCGTTCGTATCGATACGCTGTTGCCTCGCCCCTACAAACATGCCGGTGGCTTTCAGGTCAATAATGGGTTGCTGGCAATTGGGGTGGAAAATAATGAGACCAAAGATGTATCAAGGGTGCTGATTTACGATTATTCTGATCCAGCAAATCTATCGAACCAATTGATACAAGTGGTTCAGCGAAAAGGAAAAGCAAAAAGAGCTACCGCTGGTTGCGTAGCTATTGCCAAGTATCAGGAACAGTATCTTTTACTAGTAGGCGATTGGGACACGCGCCATCTGGATCTTTACCAAATTTCAGTTGATAGTATTGAGAATAATGAAGCCTCATTTGTGCTAACCCAATCAATTACTCTGAAAGATCATCCACGCGATGGTTGGGTAGATAAAGCTTGGTATCCTTACCAGAACATCAATCTGTTCAACTCGGAAGGCTCGCTTTATCTGGTAGGTTTAGGTATTAATGAGCAGGAGAAAAATGTGGCTGATGTTTTTACGCTTAGCTTAGAGCCAACATTTGAACTGGTCAAAGTAGTAAGTCGCACCTTTCCGAAGCAAGCTCAAACTAGCTTCTTATGGGGAGCCGGCACAGACTGGCAGCCTGAGATAAAGAAGATGCGTATTCTGACAACGCCTTATAGCATTAATTCGGAAAATACAATTGTGGTTTATCAGTAGCCCCGTGATTAATTATGGGGCTACATGATGATAATTACTTCGTTGCCTCGGCCTCTTTTAATGTTGGGTAGTCAGTATAACCTTCTTCACCTGGCGTATAGAATGTGTCTTGATTAGGGTCTTGTAGTTCCGCGCCTTCTTTCATTCGGTGAACTAGATCAGGGTTAGCAATAAACGGACGACCAAAAGCCACCAAATGGCCTAAGCCATCAGCCAAATCCTGCTCGGCTCGTTCTTTATCGTAGCCACCACTAATAATAATAGTGCTTCCAAAGGAATCGCGAATTTTCTCTTTAATAGAGCGAGGTACTTCGGGCGCACCCATTGCTGAATGATCTACAATATGAATGTAAGCTACATTTAGCTTACCTAGCTCTTTCGCTAGATATTCATAAGCTTCTTCTATTCCTTCAAAGGCTCCGGTATCGTTAAAAGCACCATAGGGAGATAGCCGAATACCCGTTCGTTCCGTACCAATCGCGTTAATCACCGCCTGGGCTACTTCAAGAGCAAATTTGGAACGAGCTTCGTGCGAACCGTTGTAGTCATTATCTAAGCTATTCACATTTGGGTTCAGAAACTGCTCAATTAAGTAACCGTTAGCTCCGTGTAATTCCACACCGTCAAAACCAGCTTCAATGGCATTCTTAGCACTAGTCACATACGACTGAACGGCTTCTTGAATATCGGCTTCGCTCATTAGTCGAGCGGCGGGATAAGATTGAGGCCCTGCTTCATCAGTATACATTTCTCCCTGCACCGGAGTTGTGGTAGTACCAACTACTTCAGCTCCTTCGGGTAGGTTGTACGGGTGACCTACTCGTCCGGTATGCATTAGCTGCATAAAGATTTTCGCTCCGCCCTGATGTGCTGCTTCAGCCGATTTCTTCCACCCTCGGGTTTGCTCATCAGAGAACGCACCCGGTATTCTAGGATAGCCTAAAGCGTTAGGAGATGGAGCTGTTCCCTCAGTAATAATGAGTCCGGCTCCGCTCCGCTGTCCGTAGTATTCAGCCATCAAGTCGTTGGGAATGTTATTGGTAGCCCGCGAGCGGGTCATTGGAGCCATCGCCACTCGGTTTTGTAATGTGATTGCCCCTAATTTAAAAGATTCAAAAAGCATAATATAGTATCGTTTAAAAATAATTGTAATAACAACAATTCTATATACTACATTCTGCTCTTTAAGTTTGCTACGGTGCCAATAATATTTAAGAATATATTGTGCCCATACTTCTAGGATTGACCTACCGAACAGCGCTAAATAGAATAGATTACAGACTGACGCTCGTTTGGGTGGGAATACTATCTGAGGAAACTGGTAGGCAAAATTGATAGCGAAGCTCTTGGTCCGTATTACTTTGAACTACATTGCCGTTCTCATCTTTTGCTGTCCAAGTAAGGCATATTTCATCTCCGCCATCGTCTTCTACTTCAATGGTGCCGTACTGACCACTGCTTGATCGGTATCCCTTAGAATATGGCCCTCCTTTATAAGAACCATAGCGGTCAATCGGTGCCGCGTGGAATACAGGGATGGGTGCTCCTCCGCCCTCGGCATAATCACTGTTGGAACCGTCGTCCATTGCCACCATATGAGCATCGCCAGCAATAATACTAATCGGAATCTGATGTTCTTTTACGAAATTAGCAATCGCTTGCCGCTCTTCAGGAAAGCCGCCCCAGTCATCGTCTTCATCGCAATCGTAGTTTGGCCCGCCTTCGTGGTTGATATACGGGATGCCCGATAGCCATACCACCACCTGGCCCGAATCTTTGGCGGCTAGCATCTCATCCTGAAACCACTTAAGGTGAGCTTCCGAGCCGAAGTTAGTGCCTACTTTAGTCCGCTCGCAGCCATCGTACTCCGGCTTCACTTTTTGAGAGCGCAAATCAGCCAAAATAAAGCGAACCCGGCCCAGCGAAAAGGTCTGAGAGATGGGGTCGTTATCTTCCTGAAAAGCTAAAGGGTAGTGGGGAACAAAATCTCGGTAAGCAGTAATTGCTTGCTGTTGGCAAGCCGACGAAGCATCGCTGTTATTGTTACCGTAGTCGTGGTCATCCCACATATAGGCAAAAGCCGTACTTCGGTAAAGTTCAGCCTGGGCCGAAGAGTTGAATACTCGGTAGTAGGCCTGGGTAAAGTTAGCTTCGCAGTTGCTATTAATATTTTCGTAGTGTAAATCGCCAGTGCTAATAAACAGCAAAGGGTTTTCACTGGCAATATGCCCGAAGATGGAGCTGTTGGAACCAGTTACCATGCAAGAGCCAAAAGCTATTTTGTAGGAAAAAGCACTATCCTGCGGAGTGGTAAAAGTGCCACTGTATCCTTCAAATACGTCAATAGTGTCATTGATTTCTAGACGATAGTAATACTGGGTATTTGGCTGTAAACTATCCAGGTAAGCTTTACCGATGTTATATTTTTCAGCAGTGGTTTCAGTGTAGTCCGAATAGCGGGGATCTGCAAAAGTTACTGCTTCAGCACTGACTTGTACCCGTACCTTGGCGGGTTGATACGTATTAAATGATATCACCGCGCTCTGAGGGGTCACTCCCCCCGCTAGCACATAGGCTACTTCATCGTCTGCTAAGTTAGGCGTGTAAAATATCCAATATCCAATGCCGCCTAGTATTACAACGGTGCTTACTACTATGGCTATTTTGTATTTTGAGTTCATTGTGCTTTATTACTGTAGCTACTTGTATTAGGTCAAACTATCGCATTGCGTAATAGTTGATAATTATACCATTAAATTAACCCTATGAATGTTTCTATCCAATTTCTCGGAGCAGCCCAGTCGGTAACTGGTTCTAAGCACCTGCTACATTTTGATGATTTTCAGGTACTGATGGACTGCGGTCTGTTTCAGGGTCTGAAGAAACTTCGGCAGCGAAATTGGGATCCGTTTCCGATGAATGTATCAGAGGTAGAGGCATTAGTGATTTCTCATTCCCACATTGACCACATCGGCTATTTACCTAGATTGGTAAAGGAAGGCTACGATGGGCCTATCTACTGTACTACTGCTACCGCTGAATTAGCCCGTATCATGCTGCTTGATTCGGCCAAACTACAGGAGGAAGAAGCTAATTGGGCCCGAAAGAAAGGCTACTCCAAACATAAATCACCTAAACCACTGTATACTACCGAAGATGCCGAGAACACTTTTCGATTGTTTGAACCCCACGAGTTTGATGAGGATATTTATTTACGTGATGATATTCGGCTGAAGTTCCATAATGCCGGACATATCTTAGGAGCCGGATGGGTAGAACTGAATGTGCGCGGAAAGTCCCAGAGTAAAACTATTGTCTTTTCTGGTGACTTGGGAAGGTATAACCAGCCAGTGATGCGCGATCCGGTTTCTATGTCTCAGACCGATGTTTTGTTGGTGGAGTCAACTTATGGCGACCGGGATAATCTCTCAAAAGACCCATCGGCTGAATTTGCTCAAGTAGTAAACGAAGCGATGGAGCGTGGTGGCTGCCTACTGATTCCGGCGTTTGCCGTGGGGCGTACTCAAACGGTGATGTACTATTTGAAGACGCTGATGGAAGCGGGAGAAATACCAAAAGTACCCGTCTATCTGGATAGCCCCATGGCGATTAACGTTACTAAGCTCTACAAGCGTTTCTTCCCCTATCACAAGCTGCGCGACCAGGATTTACAGTACCATGAATCAATTTTTGACTACGAGTTTTTCAACTACTACCGTAGTGTGCCAGCCTCTCAAAGCATCAATGAGATTCGGAAAAATGCCATTATTGTTTCTTCCAGTGGTATGTGTACCGGTGGGCGAATATTGCATCATCTAGTTCGTCGTTTAGACCGCCCGGATGATACCATTCTGTTTGTCGGTTATCAGGCCAAAGGGACGCGAGGCCGGAGAATTCTTGACCAAGAAGAAGCCATCCGTATTTTTGGGCAAAACGTGCCGCTCAAAATGCAGGTACGCCGAATTGATGGCCTATCGGCCCATGCGGATAAAAGCGAGCTACTACAGTGGGCGAACACTTTAAAAGAACACCCCAAGCGCACTTTTCTGGTACATGGCGAAATGGATAGTGCCCAAGCGATGCAGAAAAGCTTAGAAGATGCCGGGTGGAATAACGTTCATATTCCTGACTACCAAGAAACCCATATGCTATTTAAAGGAATATAGTTGGCTTTAGAACGATTAGCCAAAATGAGCTATCACTCAAGTCGTCAGAACTTTTTCAGTTTGATTTTTGCATTCAATTTTCAAAACGCTCAGTTTGTAAATTCATTCTAGCACTTGTTGAACACCGTCATCTATTTTTACATGGAATCAATTATAAAGCAGGGTCCAGATATAAAAGAAGCTTTTGACGCGAATACCGAAAAAGCTCATATATATTTTGGTCTGGTAGAGCAATGGCTTAGCCAGCAAAAAGAATCTATTGAAGACCTTGATCAACAGGCCAAGGCATACGGGGAAGAAGCACTAGCTTTTCGGACGATGCTAAAATTTATCCAATCGAAAAATAGTATTCTAGGGTTAAAGGAGCGGGTTACTCTGACCTTAATTAATCCGGTTTATAAGGAAACCGGTCGAATGCAGAAAAGAGTGCAACATCCGCACGGAGAGAACTCACTGCGCACAAAAATTGAATGTCTTCGTTATTTTGAGAAGCTTAACCCTTTGTTTACAGGAAGAGTATTTATTGTGGATGATGGTTGCCCCGAGGGGTCGGGAGAAATGGCGGAAAGTATCCTATCTGAGTGCCCGGAATCTGCTCATAAGGTATTTTTTCTGGAAAAAGCAATTGAAAGAAATGATATAGATCTTCCTGATGGAATTACCCAAAAAAATGGAACAAACAGAAGTGTTAAAGGCGGAGCCGTGCTGTTTGGAATGAAAAAGGCGCTGAATACTTCTTTTGAAGGGCTTCATATTGTGGTTGACAATGATTCAGATTTGTCGGTTCACCCGATGCAACTAGGTCTGTTGATAAAAGATATTGTGGATGGGAATGCAAAAGTTGTAGCTGGGTCGAGGCGTGAAGAGGATTCCGTTTCCCTGATCGGAGGTACTCGTAACCAACGGGGCAAATTATTTATTAACATCTGGCAATATTTCCTACCCGAATTGGCCGATAAGATCACCGATACCAATAGGGCCTTTAAGGCTTTCGAGAGCAGTGCGTTAGAAAAAATTCTGCCCCGTATTAAGACGTATACTTTCCCGTACCAGATCGAATTGCTTCAGGCTAGTATAGCAATGAATATCCCAATCACTAAAAAAGGTATTGCTTATATTGATTCGGAAGCTGCTTCAACCCAAAGTGGTGCAGATATCACTGAAACCTATCTTAACCAAATTCATCAGATCATTGATATTGCAAAAAGATATAGTGCCACTAATGAATCTGACCCCCTTCTGAAGTATTTCTCCTCTATTTCTGAGGAGGAATGGACGTTGATTGAAGCAAATCCACCCGAAAAAATTCAGGACTTGATTGCAACTTCGTGAATATCCTACAATACGCTATCTATTGTGTTCAACGCCTAGGTCAGCTGCATTATGGAGCGAAGCGGAATATTGCTGTCTGCCTATTGCCCTGCGCGGAATTCACCTTTCAATTTTAGCCCAAATTTTATGCAGCAACTAAATCGGTGGGGTTGATATTTAGTTCTTGAAGCTTCTCTTTCAGTTCTCCTAAAAATTGTTCTCTACGGTATTTATACTGAACCAGCATCAAACCTTTTTGATCTCCTTTATCTTCGTGCAAAGAGATCATCTCATCAACCGATTTTATTTGTTCTAATAAAT
>JGI12210J13797_10577600_pt1 | contig 23923 bp, 18 predicted proteins | sample ElkSlonscriptome_3_FD_13797 | JGI IMG/M metagenome (IMG submission 13797)
ACCCTTGATGCCAACGTAACTACCACCTTCAACACCGTGCCCCCCGGCAGCTACCGCGTCCTGGCTCAGCGTAAGAACTACACCTGCTGGACAAGCAACACCCTATCGCTCACCATCGTGGACGATAATTTACCTCCTACTATTGACTTAGTGAGTATTGCACCAAATGTGAGTTGTCCCGGAAGTAGCCCTTCCGGCTCAATTACGGCATCCGCTACTGGACCCAACGACGGGAATACTACTGATTTTAGTTATACATGGTACGAAGGCACCACTGTTGCCCCTGCTTTTCAGTTGAGTGCAGCTAATGTTGATGGCTCGAATCCTGCCCGGATTTTTGACTTGATTCCTGGATCGTATACGTTGGTAGTGGCAGACTTGAGTAGTCCCGCCCAGGGTTGTACTAGCCAACGAACTTTTATCGTCGGCAGCGTCTCTATATCAATTGATATAGAGATTACGTTTAGCGACCAAGTTACTTGCTTGGAGAGTGGGTCGGCCTACGTCAGTCAAACGCTTGTAACTGATGCTGTAAACGGTACTGTTTCTGAAAATCCAGAAGATTTTACTTATGAACTCTTAGATGTGGCATTGAATCCAGTAGTTAATTCGGGAGATGGACGACCTAGTAATCCGTACGTAAATTTAGCAGAAGGCACTTACTATATCCGAGCCACTCAGACAACCGGAAATATCTGTAGCTCAAACCTTCAGTCTCTTGAGATACGTAATCGCAGCACCCCTCCGATAGTTACCATCAATAAAATTAGCGATCAATACAGTAATAACCCCGATAATACTACCTGGACTGGTGCTTTATCCGCCGTTGTTTCAGCTGACCCGGCTAGCCCGCTAGATTCGGCAACTCAAAATTTCACCTATACCTACGCTTGGTATACTGAAGTAGAATACCCAGCAGGGACATCGTTTAGTAATATCGCTTCCCCCAATCAGTTGGATGAAGGTACTTACTACGTCGTAGCAACCAACACGGTAACCGGATGTAGTTCGGTAGCTTCTTACGGTTTATCAAAAATTATTGTACCACCTTCAGCCAGTTTTGCGGTAGATGCTTTGCCTACTTGTTTAGCTGATGCCAGCATTTTGCTTTCTTCGGTAGACCATCCGTATGTAGTTACTGATCCTACGGGTTTTGAGTTTACTCTTTACCAAGGACAGTATCCTGGCACGGTGATTTCAACCGTAAACGGATCTGCTACAGGAAGCTCACTATTTACTGGGCTAACCGAAGATACCTATTATATTGAAGTATATAATCAAACCTTAGCCATAGCGGGCAATGTTGTGCAGGTTGATGTCATAAAAAATGCCACCGATCCGGTCGTTATTTTAGATGTTGCTCGTTACCGACCTCAGCAAAGCTGCGATCCAACTATCCCTAACGGAGTATTGGGTGTTGAGTCATACGAAGCTGACTATTCTATTGGTAACTACAGTTACCAATGGTATCAGGGCGACGAAGCTATTCCAGCGAATATTATTGCCGGAGCAACAGAGCAGGAACTTACTGGATTAGCAGAAGGAACGTATAGTGTGACTGTGAGCAACACTACAACTGGTTGTAGCAACTTCATTGTCTTGGAAGTAGAGGAGGTAATTGCAATACCCGTAGTTTCAGTTTCATCCTCCCCCAATACGATCTGCGATGAAAATTTATTTAACGGTTCGGTTTCAGCTCAGGTAGTCTTTATTAACGGAGGGGCTCCATCAGGTGGCTCGGCTCAGTATCAGTTTGACTGGTACGAAGGCACCAATACTAATGGCACTGCGTTATCTACAAGAGCTACACTATCGGGATTGGCTCCGGGTACCTATACCGTTATTGCTAGCGATTTAGTGAATAATGGTTGTATCTCCGATCCAGTTACTTTAGAAGTCGGAGATCAGACAAACGTTGCTGTGCTTGAGATTTCTCAAGATAATCCTCAAGAAAACTGTAGTCCAGCATTAGCCAACGGCCGTTTATCAGCTACAATCCGTAACACGGGTCAGGAAGTTTACGACTTTAGATGGTTTGATGAAACCGGAAGCGTAATTAGTACATCTGCCTCCGTACAAAATTTAAGTGCTCAGACTTACCGTGTAGAAGCTACCAGTCCACTTACCGGGTGTGTACTTATGGCTCAGCATGAATTGATCGATGAGATCAAACTGATACCTGATCCTATTATTCAGATTAATAATCAGCAAACTCGTTGCGATCTTCCAGACGGTACAGTTACTGCCATGATCCCTTCGTTGATAGAAGACTATGAATTCTTCTGGTATGATTCCGAAGGCAATCAACTTCAGAATAATAACCCGGCTACTGAGCAAACTGGATTAACTGCAGGAACTTATCGTTTGCAACTATTAGAGCTTCGCTCCGGGTGCCGTACCAACTTGGTTGAATTTGAGATACTGGATGAGACTAGCTTACCAGAGTTTGAAGTTGATAACCGACCTGTAGGCTGTGATCAATCAGAAGGTTATATTCGTATCATTCCTTACGATGCTTCGGCAATTGAGCGGGTTCAGTGGTACACTAGTACTGGAAATGATATTATACTGGAAGGTAACACTCTTCGCGGTGTTGAAGCCGGTGATTATCGTTACGAAGTGATTGCTACCAATGGATGTATTGTATCTGATTACGTGGTTTTGGAGCGCGATATTTGTGTATTCAATGCAGTAACTCCCAATGGCGATGGTTCCCATGATTTTCTGGAGATAAAGTCTATAGAGCTATTTCCCGATAACTCGGTCAAAATCTTTAACCGAGCCGGTGCATTGGTCTACAAAGCCGACCGCTATGATAACCAAAATGTACGGTTTGAAGGAGTAGGTAACTGGGGAATATACGTAGGCAACAATATACTGCCCGATGGCACTTATTTTTACATAATTGACAAGAAAGATGGGTCGAAAGCACTGACCGGATATCTTGAGGTCACTAGATGATCCGGTCTTACCTACGGTTTAACCAATTATAGCTGAGAAAAAAGGCACTACCCCAGTATGCAGTAGATGTGGTAACTAAACCTTTTATTTACAGGTACCAAGACTCTTTGACAGCACCTCTCATGACTTCAAATACTTATCAAAGAAAGCAATTGTCCTTTCCCAGGCTAGTTTCGCAGCTTCAGCGTCGTAGCGGGGAGTGGTGTCGTTATGAAAGCCGTGGTTGGCATCCTCATACATGTGGGCGGTGTACTCTTTACCCTGCTCTTTTAAAGCAGCTTCATACGCTGGCCAACCTTCGTTGACTCGCTTGTCTAACTCACCAAAGTGTAGCAATAATGGAGCCTGGATTTGAGGAACCATTTCGGCTGAAGGTTGCCCTCCGTAGAAGGGAACCGCCGCGTCCAATTCAGATACACGCACGGCCATCATATTAGATATCCAGCCACCAAAGCAGAAACCAACGACTCCCACTTTTCCGGTGCAATCAGAATGATTGTTCAGGTAGTCGTGCGCAGCAATAAAGTCTTCTAGCATCTTATCGCGGTCGCGCTGTCGTTGTAGTGTTCGGCCTTCATCATCAGTACCGGGATAGCCACCCAACGGAGTTAGAGCATCGGGAGCCAAGGAGACGAATCCAGCGAGTGCTGCTCGTCGGGCTACGTCTTCAATGTGCGGATTCAGCCCCCGATTTTCGTGAACGACTACAATACCCGGTAGTTTACCCGAAGCATCCGCTGGTTTGGATAGTAGTGCTTTCATTGTTCCCCCACCCTGAGGTGATTCGTACTCAATAAACTCAGACTCTATCCGAGGATCATCCTGCCGAACCTGAATTTTGTTCTGGTAATCAGGCATAATGAAGCCAAGCAGGGATGCCACGGTAATGCCACCCACCGCATACTTGGAAAGCCGATCCAGAAACTGCCGACGTTCAATACGATCGTGAGCGTAATCATCGTAGAGGTCAAATACTTCCTGACTGATGTTCTCTTTCTTAAGTTCGTTCATGGTTAAGTTAGATTGATGGTTTTTATTAAGATTTTATTCCTTTCAACGTAGGAATTTCTCCGTAAAATCATCTCGAAATGCTCTACCGATGGGCACTACTGCATCGGAAGTCATGTATATTTGGTTACCCATCACTTTAGTAATTCTACCAGCATTTATAACGTATGATTTATGCACCCGAACAAAATATTGGTTGCCTAACTTTTCTAGCCAGTTGCGGAGCGATTCAGAAGATAAAAGCTTTTTACCCGGCAGAAATATCTCCGTATAGTCAGCATCAGATTTAATGTAGATAATATCGTCCACTAGTACTTTAATGTGCTCATAACCTGATTTAATAAATATTTCGTGACGAATTGGGGATAAACCTTGAGCTTCTCCCGATGATTGCTCAGGAGCAATATTAGGATCGGGCACCTTGGAAACTGCTTTAACAAATCGTTGGAATGAAAAAGGCTTCAGCAGATAATCTACCACATTAAATTCATAACTCTCTAGCGCATAATCGGTAAAGGCCGTAGTTAAAATGACCGGAGGCAGATCGGCTCTGGTTTTCAGAAGGTCAATACCCGACATTTTGGGTAAGTGAATATCTAAGAATATCAGGTCAATAGGTTCCGATTTTAAGTAACCCATGGCCTGTATAGCATCTGAGAAAGTGCCCTTCAATTCCAGCGACCTAATATCGTCAATATACTTCTTTAGAATTCGCTGAGCCGGGGGTTGGTCTTCAATAATGATACACTTCATGCCGGACTTGTTTCGTTAACTGCATAGACAAGCTCACTTCGTACTGATTTTCAGTTTCTTTGATTCTTAGCTGGTGGGCGTTAGGGTATAAAAGCTGCAACCGCTTTTTAACGTTCGCCAATCCGATTCCCTTCGCCAAATTCTCAGTATTAACCTCGGGGCTAAAGTTATTTCGGCACCAAAACTCTAAAGCCCCATCTTCCGATAGTTGAACACTGATGTCAATCCGGATATTTTCTGACTGCCCCGACTGGCTGTGTTTAAAAGCATTCTCGATGAACACAATCAGAATTAGCGGAGCAATCTGGTAATCTGACTGGCTGATTTGAGCGGAAAAGTTTACCACCCCTCGCTCTTCAATCTGGAGCTGGCTGAGCTGGGTAAAATTTTCTAACTGCTTAACTTCCTTAGCCAACGGGACTAACTTCTCCTTGCACTCATACAGCATATAGCGAAGTACCGAACTGAGCTTTAGGATAATTTCGGGGGTTTGAGGCGAGTAATCAATCGCGTACGAATAAAGATTGTTCAGATTATTAAATAGGAAATGAGGATTTATCTGGGACTTTAGAAACTGTAATTCGCTTTCCTGCATCGCCGCCTTTAAATCATCCACCTCTCGCTGTTTCATCACGGCATCCCAGGCAAACTTAAACCCAGATAATACCGTGATAACCGGAAGCACGCCCCATAAACTGAAAAACACCCCCAGAAAACGTTGTCCCCGAGTGTCAGGAAAATATATCTGTTCTATCACTGCCTCTTCCAAAAAGATAACTGTAGCAATTACCACTACTACATAGGCTACGAATAGCAGATGTTTTTTCCGGTACAAAAACCGAGGTAGCAGGAGATAATTAATAACTAAAGCTGCTGCGGTATAGGTTAAGAAGAACACTACTTGGTAGGATTCTATCTGAGGATTACGCCGATCGTGAGAGTAAAAAATAAACACTACTCCGTGCAATAGCACCTGAAATAGAGCTTCTTTATAAGAGAGAGATAAAACAAAATTCTTAGACGGCATCTTTCAAAGATAATCAATAAGACGGTACGGAATAACCTAGAAAGATGAACTACATTTTTACTACCCTCAACGTCAGTTTCCAGTCGGTCAACCGCAATTATGCCGTTGATCGGATAAGTTAGGTCGTTCACCGATTTTATTTATCGCTACGCTACAATTCCCCGTACTTAGTATCATAACGTCGCTAATTTTTGATTTTATATCTATGACTAATTATTCCAAGTTCGTATTATTTCTGTTCAGCTTAGTTTTGAGTGCCAGTGTTGTCACTGCTCAAAATAAAGAGGTAACTATTTCCGGAACTATTCAAGATGAGGCAAGCCAACAGCCGGTGGAATTTGCTACTGTAATGGTAGCCGATAAAGACAGTGGAGAAGCCCTCGCGGGTACCACCACCGGACCCGACGGAACGTTTAGCCTAAATAGTAAGTCAACCAATATTTATGTAGAGATAAGTTTTATTGGTTACAAATCCCGCACCTTTCGGGATATTAATATTACCAACGGAAAAGCCGAATTAGGTAGTATTCAGCTCACCGAAGACAGTCAAGCGTTGGATGAGGTAGTGGTCAGAGGTGAAAAGTCCCGTACTGAATTTAAGCTAGATAAACGAGTATTCAACGTCGGACAAGATTTGACCAGTGCCGGAGCTAGTGCTTTGGAAGTACTGAACAATGTACCTTCGGTCAACGTCAGTATTGAGGGGCAGATTAGTCTGCGCGGTAGTGCGGGAGTTCAAATTTTGGTAGACGGTAAACCTTCGGTACTGGCCGATCAGCAAAGTAACGCTTTGGGTACGATTACTGCCGACATGATTGAGAGCATTGAGGTGATCACCAATCCTTCGGCCAAATATGAGGCGGAAGGCACGTCGGGAATCTTAAATATTATACTGAAGAAAGAAGAAAAACGAGGGTTAAACGGTTCAGTTTCGCTAAACACTGGAATTCCAGACAACCATAGCATTGGTATTAGCTTGAACCGCCGCACTGAAAAGTTTAACCTATTCACCCAACTAGGAGTAGGCTACCGTTCCATTCCTGAGTTTTCGGAGACCATTAACCGCGACCGGGTGAATAATACCACTGTACTCAGCGATGGCACCGAATATCGTAACGAAACTTTCTATAACGTCATCCTCGGAACCGATTATCATATTGACCCTTATAACGTCATCACGTTGTCGGGTAACTTTGCTTATGAGGTGGAGAGCCAGCCATCACAATTTGATTTTAGCTTAACCGATAATAATAATGTAGTAGTGTCGGAGTGGAACCGACGAGAAACTACCGAAGCAACGAATCCTAAGTGGCAGTATGAGCTTCAGTACGCGAAGGAGTTTAAAAATAACGAAGACCACCAATTATTACTTAGTGCGACGGGAAGATTCTTCGGTAAGGATCAATCATCCGAGTTTACCAATACCGCTATCTCAGGGGAGAACTTTAATAACGATCAACAAACCGAAACTGTATTTCAGCAGGCTGACTACACTTTTAAGCTAGATTATACCAACCCGCTTACCGAGAAGGTCACTCTAGAAACTGGGGCTCAGTACGTGATTAACAACGTAGGAAATGATTTTACTGTGCGAGAATTCCAGGAAGATGAATTTGTTACAATTGATGAACTCACTAATAATTTTGAGTGGAACCAAAAGGTGCTAGGGGTTTATGGCACCGGAGCCTACGAAGATGAGAAATGGGGAGTGAAGCTGGGACTCAGGGTAGAAAACACCGATCTAAGTACCCTATTGACGAATACGAACGAAGCGAATAATCAGAATTTCACCAACCTGTTTCCCACCTTTCATACCTCGTATAAGCTGACCGAAAACATATCAATGCAGGGGGGATATTCCCGCCGAATCTACCGGCCCCGGCTGTGGGATCTAAACCCGTTTTTTAATATTCGGAACAACTTCAATATTCGCGTAGGAAATCCTGATCTACTACCCGAGTACACCGATTCTTACGAGGTCACTAGTATTTTTAATATGGAAAAAGCATCTATTAATACTAGTATCTACCACCGTTACACCACTGATGTAGTTGAGCGAGTGTCTACATTTGAGAACAACGTAAACACTACCATGCCCATGAACATCGGCACCGATCAAACTACGGGTTTTGAGCTAAATGGTGAGTACAGCCCCACCAACTGGCTCAAACTGAACGGAGATTTTAACCTAAATCACTTTAGCCGCGAAGGCGAGTTTCAGGAACAATCATTTGACTTCACGGGTGAGCAGTGGTCGTCTCGGTTAACCTCTAAGATCGCGCTACCCGCTAACTTCGATCTGGAGCTTATTGGCAACTACCAGTCAGGATTTCAAACCGTACAGGGTGAGGTTTCTGGTTTTGCTTTTGGCGATGTGGGCTTACGAAAAAAGATGCTGGACGGCCGAGCAGTCGTCAACTTCAGTGTTCGCGATGTATTTGCTTCCCGCATCCGGGAAAGTGTTATCGATCAACCTGAGTTTTATCAGTATAGCTTTGAACAACGAGGACGTTTTATCACTCTAGGTTTTAGCTACGGCTTTGGTAAAGGTGAGGCCATGACTTACTCGGGCGCAAGGAGAAGATAAATTATTTCTACCAGTTTGTAGTATTATCTGTTCTGTCGCTAAATAGACCACTTTTTTTGGTAAATTCAGCCATGCAATTACTTACTAGGGTAGCTTCTGCCTTCTTATTATTCGTTAGCTTTCAACCTTTGGCTGCCCAGGAACAACCGATTCAGATTACTGGAAAAATAGTAGAAAGCGGCGGCCGCCAACCAGTAGAGTACGCTACCGTAATGGTGAAAGCCGTGAATGATGATAGCATGATTGACGGCACCACGACAGCGGAGGATGGCTCCTTTCTTCTCACTACTAAAAACCCGGAAGTCTATTTGGAGGTAAGCTTCATTGGATTCGTCACCCAAATTGTTGCCGACGTAAAAATCAGTAGTGGAAAAGCTAATGTAGGTACGATTGCTATTAGTGAAGATAATCAGACGTTAGACGAAGTAGTAGTGCGGGGTGAAAAGTCGCAGACTGAATTTAAGCTAGATAAGCGAATATTCAATGTCGGTCAAGATTTGAGTAGTACCGGAGCTAGTGCGCTGGAAGTGCTGAATAATGTTCCTTCGGTAGCGGTAAACATTGAAGGGCAAATTAGCCTGCGGGGCAGCCAGGGAGTACGCATTCTGATCAACGGAAAACCTTCGGTACTGACTAGCGAACAGGGCAACGCCTTGGGTACAATTACCGCCGATATGATTGAGCGCGTAGAGGTGATTACCAATCCTTCAGCTAAGTACGAAGCCTCCGGCACCTCGGGTATTATCAATATTGTCATTAAAAAAGAGGAAAAGCGCGGACTGAACGGTTCGGTTACGTTAAATACCGGCGTACCCAACAATCACAGCTTGGGGCTTAGCCTAAACAACCGCACTGAAAAGTTTAATCTGTTTAGTCAGTTAGGTATTGGACACCGCACATTTCCCACTCAGTATAGAACTCTTAACCAGGATTTAGAAAGTAATACTACCGTTAGAAGTCAGGGGAACAGTGATAAAAACGAAACTTTTTTCAATATCATTTTAGGTACCGATTATCATATCAATGAGAACAACGTGCTTTCCTTGACCGGGCACTTCGCCTACGAGTTAGAAACTGAATTTTCCGATACTGATTTTGACTTTCTGGATGAAACCAACACGTTAGTATCGCAGTGGAACCGCAACGAAGAAACCGAAGCAACCAACCCTAAGTATCAATACGAACTACAGTACAAAAAGGACTTTCCCGACCGTGAAGAGCATACGCTGCTGTTCAGTGCCATTGGAAACTTCTTTGGTAAGGATCAATCTTCAGAATTTGTAAATACTCCCATCATGAACGGTGAAGCTTTTGGTCAGCAGCAGCAAACCCGTACTGATTTTAAGGAGGGTGAGTATACTTTTCAATTGGATTATACTCGTCCATTTAATGACGTATTTACTTTAGAAAGTGGAGCGCAGTATGTGTATACCGATGTAAGCAATGATTTTTCGGTTAGCGATCGGGCGGAAGCGAATGACCCTTGGGTAGTTGACCCAGAATTAACCAATGTGTTTGATTTTGACCTGGAAGTGCTAAGCGTATACAGTACTGGAGCTTACGAAGGCGATAGGTTTGGAGTGAAGTTAGGGTTACGGTTAGAAAGCACTGATATGCGTACTCTGCTGGTTACCACTGATGAAGGGAGTCAGCAAAACTTCACCAACCTCTTCCCTACCGCCCACACATCGTATAAACTCAATGATAACTTTTCGCTTCAGGCAGGATATTCGCGCCGTATCTTTCGACCAGGGTTGTGGGACTTAAATCCGTTCACGAACATCCGCAACAACTTCAGCATTAGCACCGGAAATCCATTGCTACAGCCGGAATTCACCGATTCTTACGAAGTGACCAGTATTTTTGATAAAGGGCCAGTTTCTTTTAATGCAGCGATATACTATCGCTACACGACCGATGTAATCGAGGATGTAGCAACCTTCGAGGACAATGTGAGTTTAACCCGTCCCGAGAATATTGGAACCAATCGAACCACCGGACTGGAACTAAATACCAAGTATAATCCTACCGAATGGTGGACACTAAACGGTGATTTTAATTATAATTACTTCAGTCGGGAAGGAAGTTTTGAAAGCCTCTCGTTTGACTTTACTGCGGATCAGTGGACGGGACGATTAACCAATAAATTCAAACTACCCGCCGACATTGATTTTGAGGTTATCAGCAACTATCGCTCGGGTTACCAGACATTCCAGCAAGATATATCGGGGTACTTCTTCGCTGATCTGGGGATTCGCAAGAAGATCATGAACGGTAAGACAATTCTTAATCTCAGTATTCGAGATGTGTTTGCTTCCCGCATCTTTGAGTCAGAAACAGTTCGCTCCCGGCAGCCTGATTTTTATTTGTACGACTACCGACTACGGGGCAGATTCATTACGGTAGGCATCAGCTTTGGCTTCGGTAAAGGAGAGGCAATGGAATTTTCGGGGCAGAAGCGGTTTTAAACTCTATCTACTTCAGTACTGGAGCAACTATTATTCTTGCTAGTAGATTACTTCGAGAACCCTTATATTAGTCTGCTACGTGACATAGGTGAGCAAGCGTACTTACTCTAGCCCCTCATTTCGTAGCAGATTAAGAATCTGTTCTTTAGATAGGTTTTTCAGTTGACTTTTGTCGTAGATAGAGACTAGGTAGACAGTTTGCCGGACGATACGTACGCAAGTGATCACCCGAGCTCCGCCGGACTTACCTTTTCCTTTGGAAGCAATAGCTAGGCGTACTTTGTACAGGTTACTACCCAGAGGGTTGCCAGTAGTAGGATTATCGGTCAATTCATTACCTAAAGCTTCCAGTTCTCCTCTTAGAGATTGATACTTTTTAGATAGCTTTTTAGCTTCCTTTTTGAAGTGATCAGTGGCAATAACCCTATAGCTCATCTAGGAATTCTTTGAGCGGGGTTCCCGATATTTTTCCCTCTTCTATCTGCTTAACTTCACGTAAGCCTTGGGCAATACCTTGCAGAATTTCGGCTTGGCTGTCAAGGGTTTCTTCCTTCACTTTTTCCAACCCTAGCTTTTGCACCAGTTCGGAGAAGAAAGCGTATTGATTGTCCGGAATATTGAGCGTAATCTGTTTCATCGCTTAGCAACTACTAAGTGTATTAAATCAACCAAATATACGCATAGTACCGATAAAAGTTAACAATTATTGACCACCAGTTGCATCCAACCGACCAATCTAGTAGAGGCTGATGGCTAACAGACAAAAAAGCAATGGAATTTTCGGGGCAGAAGCGGTTTTAAAGAAGTCAGAACTTAGGGCACTTTTTACAGTGCCGCTTACCGGCCTTCTTATACTTCTTGCAGCACTTTTTGAATACACATTCTTCGGAAAGAAGCCCTGATTTTCGGTCAAGGCTTCCCAGTGTGCATTTATCTTCCGCGTAGGGTTGCGATTCTAAAGTCATGCTCGGTACTGTTTAACTAAATCTTCTTATGCTTCTTCTTCTCCTGATTCCTGGTAGACGATTTTGGGGATACGCTCATCAATTAGCAACAAGTCCATACCGGAATCGCCCATAATATCAAATAACTCTACTGCTCGGCGGGCTACGTACTCTTCTTCTGTTTGTTCCTGCACGTACCACTGCATAAAGCTTTCGGTAGCAAAGTCATTCACATTACGGCAAGCCGCTACAATCTTATTAATTGATTCAGTCACGTGGATCTCATTCTCTAAAGCAGCCTCGAAGACTTCACGTAATGAACTAAAGTCGTGTGGCACTTCTTCCACCTTGGGCGAAAGAGCAGCAGCACCCATGTCACTCACGTAGCGAAACAACTTTAGCATGTGCATGCGCTCTTCGTCAGCTTGCGTATAGAAGTGTTCGGTACTATTTTCCCAGCCGTGTTGGTCGCACCAGGCTGCCATTGCTAAATAGGCAGCAGAAGCAGTTGCCTCAATACGTACCTGCTCATTTAGTATGTTGACAATTTCTGGTTTAATAGAAGTACGTTGCCGCATTAAGTCTTTCATAGTAATTAAAGTAATAATGTTTATTTAGGAAATACCACAATTTAGCTGCTGGTGAAGTATACTGTTCAATTCCAGCATCACCAACGTACCTGCTAACAGTTCTTTTAGGTCAATCACCTCGCGTATGCCCAACAAAAAGATAGCTTCCTGCTGACAGGTAGTCACCAAAGCAATATCTGAGTAATCTGATTCGTCAGTTAGCATTTTGACCAAATCTACCGTATCCACCTTTCTTTTGAAGGCAATTAACGAGCAAACACTCATTGGTAGTTCTCGACCCTGAAAGTGCAAGTAATAACACCGATCTTGATCGGATTGATAAGTACGGCCTAAATCTGTGGAAAACAATTGCGTCATACAGAAGTCAAAGATAAATCTATTTAGAATGATTACAAATAAAAAAGTGATTATCTATTAGCCCTCACATCAGAAGGCATAGTTTTTCTATCTCTAGCAGAACAAATAGATGTACTGCCAGCAGTTCTTAAGCAGGACAACCAGACTTAGCAGAATTATTATTAAACCGTTGGTACTGATAGCCTAATTACTTATAATCGTAATTGCAAGTTCGTGAGGTCATTTGCTGCAATATTCCCACACTCAACTTATCTCTACGTTGGCTAATCTATTTCATTGCACTTCTGTGTCAGCGAATTGCTACGAAACCCATATATAAATCAGATATGCTAAAACTTCACCAATTTTCAGTATGGTATATTTTGTTGTTTTCGGCGTACTTACCGTCCTGTTCAGGAAATGAAAAAAGTTCAGCAAAAACAGTCCATGTATGGGAAACCGTAGAATACGCATTTAAGTCTGAGAAAAGTTATTCAAACCCCTATACCGATGTTGAATTCTGGGTAATACTGCAAGGGCCTGATGGCTTTGAAAAGAAAGTATGGGGATTTTGGGATGGAGATGATGTGTTTAAAGTTCGCTTATTAGGAACTACCCCTGGAACTTGGAGTTGGGTGTCAGCTTCTAATCAAAGCGATAATGGGCTAAATAGTCACTCCGGCAGTTTTGTGGTCGAAACCTGGGAAGAAAAAGAACTGTCTGAAAACACAAACCGCCGAGGGTTCATTCAAGCTACTGCATCGGGGCACGCTTGGCAGTATGCTGATGGCACTCCTTTCTATATGTTAGCCGATACCTGGTGGGGGGCCCCGACCTGGCGATATCCCCTAACTGGTCAATCCATACCGGCTGATTATACTCCCGATTCCACAAATTTTTCTTTTGAAGGAGGTATCCATTGGTTGAAAGAACTAGGGTTTAATTCAATCGGGATAATAACGGCACTGCCCAACTGGTCGGATAATGGTGGCAAAAACATGTACGACAGCACCGGGATTTTAATCCGCTCGGGCAAAACCCCGCACGACGGAGTATGTATGACAATGCATAGCGATAACGGACACCGGGCTTTCCTTTTCCCCGGAAAATGCGAAGGGGCTGATAATGTATGCCCTAATTACGACCGGCTGAACCCTGATTACTTCCAAGATTTAGACAAAAAAATGTTCTATCTCAACGATAATGGAATTGCACCCTATGTTGAAACAGTACGCAGGGATGCTGGTCCAATATGGGAGGCTTATCACGATTGGCCGAGGTCTTTCTCAAGGTATATGAATTATATTGCAGCCAGATATGGTACCATGAATATGATATATAGCTTATTGCATTATGATATTGTCGATCTCACCATTCCTGCCGAAAAATGGGAAGAAGCATTCAATGATTGGTATACCTATTACACCAATAGTACAGGAATGCCTTTTGGGCAGCCAACCGTACTCATGGGAGCCTATTCTACCTACGAAATATTTGGACATATAACCGATAATCCCTGGCTACAAGCTCACTCCGTTGGGAATCGGCCAAAAGATCATACCATGGAGCAAAAGCTGGAAACAGCTATGAAAGTAAAACCACCCATTCCTGGCTACTGTAATGAGCCGTATTATGTTGGTTGGATTGAAAATCATGTCGATGGAGAACGGGTAGAGATGAACTCGGAGCGAGACAACTATTTTGCCAGGACACATTTATACGGACATATGATGAATGGAGGCCTAGCGGGTCATATAATTGGAACGGGAAGTAGGTGGTGCACTGGCCCCGGAGAAGATTACACTAAGTCATACCCCCCACCATGGGAAACCCTTCATTACGATCTTATAAAACATCAAGCGAGGTTCAGCACAAAGTTATTATTCTCAGAGAACCTCAAATACCAGGAATTGGAAGTTTCCAACGAAGATCTTCCGCTAAGAATCAGACCGGGGTTCAGTCCTCAAAAGTTGGAGGGATGGGCGCATATGATTAAGACACCCGATAACGAATACGCCTTGATATATTTTGAGAAAGAAGCACAACATCAGAAGGTAAAAAACCTAAAAAAGAATGCCGCGTATGAGGCACAATGGTTTAATCCACGAACTGGCGAATGGTCTGACGCAGAAAATGACATTATCCAAACCAACAATGCTGGTGAGTTAACATTTCCGAATTTCCCCGGAGGGAAAGAAACGGCAATGGTAGACTGGGTTGGGAAACTGCTCCTCGCAAAAAGATGATAGTGTATTCAATATCAGGGTCGGCTTTTTAGTGATAATTTGCAATACAAATCTAAGAGCCGACCCAATTTATAGTTCACACCCCTTCAATACCTAGCACCGCTTTAGCTTCTTCAATACTACTTTCTATCTGCTGTTTTACTTGCTCAATAACTGTCTTCTGGCTTTTTTGCACCTGAACAACATTGGTAGTATCGGCTTCTTCTATTGAGATTTTATCTTGAAATTCGGATTGCCCTTCCTCCTCTAAGCCTGGAACTTTCTTCACATTACGCATCCATTGCATCATGCCTCGGTCGGCGTATCGCAGATTGTCAACAATATGCTGCATATACTGCACCGTATCAGCGTAAGCTACTGAATCTAGCTGATTAAGTGAATCTATTTGTGTCTCTACTGCTCGTCGCAATTGCATAAGCTCGCCCATACGAGGCATTACTTCATCATGAATATCCATGGCATCGGAGTAGATTTCTTGAGCTTGGGTTAGGTTTGCATCATCCTCATTAGAAGAGGATGTTTGACAACCCATTAGAAAAACTAAAATGGTAATTGTAGCACAAAATCGGTTCATAATAATAAATTTTGATCATGATAAATTATAAACAGTCTAACGTCTGCTTTTTACATTTTCTAAACTATCGCGAAGTGGGGCGAGTCCCATTGTGTACATACTTTCCAGCATCCAGTGAACTACACCATCGGTTTTTTCGGGACTGCCGCCTTCTATAGGTGGTGCCGGATCATACTCCATATCTAGCATTTGGGCTTGGGTGTAGTTTTTACCCCAAATTTCCTGCATTATCGCTAACGACATATCCACTCCAGCGGTTACCCCGGCTGAAGTCCAATACTTTCCATAAATTTTAGGCGTGACAGAGCACTAATTAGTTAGCACTTGTATTTTGTATTCGTTAGGAAAGCGGAAAAAGAGTAGATTACCCTTGGGGTGGATGAAAGAGTGAAACCGAATAATCAGAGGGCGAATAAATAACCATTTCTGAGTAACTGGGAGAGGTAAAGGAGTATTGGGTTGAAGCAACCTCTAGCAAGTACGCTGACAGATACACCGACAAATCAATCTTTAAAGTAGGGGTTACCGGAACAGAATCCGAAGGAGTTTGCGTAGTTGTTTGTAAGAGCGTCACTTGCTTATCTACGAAGCAACGCCCTCCACAGACTGCAATAGGCTGATCTTGATTCTGACAAAGCACATTAGCGTAGTAATCTTGACGCAAAGTAAAATCAACATACGTCAACGGAATAGCCAGAATATTTAAGCTCATTAATGCACACAGGCTCAGGGCGATATGGGGCAACCAGCTTCTCAATTTACTTACGAAGGTAAAAGTAGAAATCTAAGGCGGCAATGATTTCACCCTTTTTTATCGGAAAGATTGTTCAGACCGATGGGGGATGGTGTTCAGAATTATTCAGAACTCTGAACACATTAGTATACTAACACATAGATACTAGGAGCTACTTAAGAAGCACCATCGGGCATGGCTACCCACGACGCACACCAACCATTGGGGTGAATAGGACCTTTAATGAGTTGACAGCCGCCACAGGTTCCTTCTTGCTCGGCCGGTTGCCAGAAACGACAGTTGGTACAAACTTGCCCCTCCTTTTCGCTCTGTGCTACGTAGTTCAGTTGCTCCCGCATAGCAATCTCCTGCTCGGTTAAGCCCGATAGATCATCACAAGCGTTAGCTTCTAATTGGGTAGGAACTGGTTCCTTCGCCTCCATTGTAGGTTCCGGCTCAGTTGCTGGCTCTTCAGCCGTAGCAGCCGATTCTGACTGACCAGATGGACTAGAACAAGCACTGAACCAAGTAGTACCTACTAGAACAGCCGCACTTAGTTTGCTAGCATCGGTTAGAAATTCCTTTCGGGTTTGCTTTTTCGTTTTCATTATTATTTCAGTTTTTGATTTTCTGGGTGTTACAGTGATTGAATTTAAACCTAGCTATGTCATTTTTTGAATACGATAGTACTACGCACTGTACACTAGTTAAGATGGTTCAACAACGTTTTGCGTCTCTCCAGCAGCCAAAGCCATCCATGATTTGCACCAACCGTTGGGGTGGATAGGGCCCTTGATCAGTTGACAGCCTCCGCAGTTATCACCGGGCTGAGCTGGTTGCCAAAAGCGGCAATTTTTGCAAACCTGGTTAGGGTCTTCGCTTTGAGCAATGTACTTAAGTTGCTCCCGCATACCGATTTCCTGCTTTGTGAGGCCCGATAGATCATTGCACCCATCAGTTCCGGCTAGGTCATCAATATTAGATTCTGCTTTTATTTCTTCTTCAGCTTGCTGCTGCACTGCCATCGTGGCATCATCGTCCTTTTGCGAGTAGCTCTCCGACTGTTCGGAAGACGACCCGCAGGCACTAAGCCAAGTACCACCTATCACCACCACTACGCCTAGTTTGCTTGCGTCGGTTAAGAATTCCTTTCGGGTTTGTTTTTTAGTATTCATCAGATTTCTAGTTCTTTTCTTATTTATTATGATTCGGCCAAGTGGTTTCCTACTGTTAGACCAATGGCTATCATGGCTCCTAATACTACGATAATCAGTAAGTAGATACTGATATCTGTAGTTGCGCCTATGACTACTGAACGAGCTAAGCCATAGACACAGACTACCTCAAGTAATGCAGCACTGATTAGCAGAAAAACTACTAACGCTGGTAAAGCTGCTACAATTTTTTTTAGCCTGATCATGAGTGGACTTTACTTCTAAATCTATACTAGAAACTACGCTATTTTCGGCTTGTTCATTCAATCAGCTTATTCAGAACTTTTCTAAAATGGTTAGTTAAGAAACAAAAAATACCTTTTTTTGATGCAGAAGAAAGTGTATCGTGATGCAACTTAATTGCATATTTGTTATTTTTACTCACATGAATACTATCGCGGTAAAAGAAATACTACACGATCACCAGCTTCGCATCACTGCCGGACGCTGCGATGTTATAAGACTTTTCTTAGAATCCAGCTACGCGCTATCAGCTAAAGATTTAGAAAATCAGTTAACTCAGTACGATCGAGTAACTCTTTACCGAACGTTGCACACTTTTATTGAGAAAGGAATTTTACATCTCATTCCGCACGATGGCGGGTTGGCTTACTTTGGGCTTTCAGAAAATATTCGTCAGCAGCTTGCCAATGAAAAGATTATAGCAACTGTTCATCATTCCGACCATATTCATTTTACTTGCACCATTTGCGGACGAACGGAATGCCTGCCGGAACACTTGGTGCCAGAAGTTACACTTCCTAAAAGTTATCAGGTTGACGAAGTAGCTCTACTGGTAAAAGGGCAATGCCAAGTATGCCACGAATGAAGCTAGTTATAATGCTCGTAGGAGCCATTAGCTCAACCGTAGTTGGCTTTTCTCAAAACATCTCTGACTCCTGCCAATACCAAGTAGAAGGCCGGGTGCTTGATATTGGTAACCAAGAACCGTTGGCCTTCGCTACAATACAAATAGAGGGCACCACACAGGGAGCCGTTACTAATGAAGCCGGTTACTTTCAAATTACCCAGGTATGCTACCGAGAATTTGATTTAGTTGTCTCTTTCGTAGGATATAAAACGGCGATTCACCACCACGACCCATTTCATAAGAATCCTCAAATTTTTTTAGCTCCCGATAGCCTTACACTTAAAAGTATAGTAGTAGAAGATGAAGCCTTAACTGGTGAGCTTCTTTCTGGCTCAGTCAATGGACTATCCGCTCAGGAGTTAGCTACTCACCAATCGCAGTCATTGGGAGATTTAGCCAGTAGAATTACCGGAGTTTCAGTATTAAAAACTGGACAGAATATTGTGAAACCAATTATTCACGGTCTGCACAGTAATCGCGTGCTCATCGTAAACAACGGAGTTCGCCACGAATTTCAGAACTGGGGAGCAGAACACGGACCTGAAATTGATCCATCTTTAGCACAGAACATCAAAGTGGTTAAAGGAGCTGCCACGGTACGCTACGGTCCTGAAGCCTTAGGAGGCGTATTATTGATTGAGCCACCCAAGCTAGATTTTCTAACTTCTTTGCAAGGTGAAGTCCAGGCGGTAGGTCAATCGAACGGGCGATCAGGCGAAGGCACGGTTCAACTGCAAAAAGGCTTTCATCACGTTGCTCTGATGGGACAGGCTTCAGTAGTCCGTCAGGGTGATTTGCACGCTCCAGACTATCAACTCACCAATACTGGAAAACGGGAGCAAAGTGGAGCTTTTACTACCCGCTTGCACTGGGGGAATACTGATGTAGTGGCTCACTTCAGCCATTTTGATCAAGAACTAGGTATTTTACGCGGAGCAGTAACCGGAAATCTAACCGATTTAGTTAATGCTATTGAACAAACTCCACCGCCACTTACTCAACCTTTTTCCTACGAAATTAACAATCCTCGTCAGCGAGTGCGCCATAATATGGCAAAAGTACGGGGGCAGTGGTTTGGTGAGCAGCAATCCGTTGAAGTTCAGTATGCTTTCCAACATAATCGCCGACAAGAATTTGATGTGCGTCGAGGGACTAATAATCTGCGCCCAGCGATAGATCTAATCCTGACCTCTCATTCGTTAGATGCTGCCTGGGAGCATCCGTCCGTCCATCAATGGGAAGGACGATTAGGAATGCAAGGCTTGGTTCAAGATAATAACAATCTACCCGGCACCAATACTACTCCTTTCATTCCTAACTTTAACGTTAACCGTATCGGTTTATACTTGATTGAGCGACGTCCGTTGGGAGATGATTGGTTAGAAGGTGGCATTCGCTACGATTATCAAAGTTTATCGGTGCGAGGAAGAGAGCAAAACAATGATGTATACCGCAACGAACTCACTTTTCAAAATGTCACTGCCACTTTAGGGTTGGTAAAGAAACTAAGCGACCATGAAACATTTCGTACTAACTTAGGTACTGCTTGGCGACCACCCAACGTATCAGAACTATACAGCTTCGGCCGTCATCAAGCGTCTATTGAGTATGGGCTTTGGCGTCATGCTTTCCAGGAGAACGGTTCTATTAGTACCGACGATATTTTAACCCAAGAAGAACGTCCGGTATTCTCTGAAGTCGGCTTTAAGTGGATTGGCACCTACGAATCAATTCAAGAAAACCGACAAACTGAGATTACGGCTTACGTTAACTACATTCAAAACTATATTTATACCAGACCAGCTGGTATTACCCAAACTATTCGAGGAGCCTTTCCCTTTTTCGTTTACGATCAAGATGATGCTTTACTGATGGGCGTAGATGCTAGTACTACACTAGAACATACCCACCGCCTGTCATCTAAGATTCAGGGAAGTTACTTATGGGCTAAGAACCTTACCAACAACGATTACTTTGTAGGATTACCTCCGGCTAATATACAGTATCAGTTATCTCAAAAGCTAGGTAGATGGGGCATTCTGGACGAATCATTGGGAAGTATTAGTGCAAATTATACTTTTCAGCAGTTTCAAGCTCCCCGAACTATTCCCATCCGAGATATTTTAGAAGCTGAAATAAATGAACAGAATCTATTTGCTGAGAACGATGCTATCTTTGATGTTCTTCCACCTCCCAGTGGGTATTTATTACTCGATCTAGCGTGGTCAGGGCAGATTGATCACTTCACAATTGGGGTACAGGTGCAAAATATTCTAAATACTTCGTACCGTAATTATACTGACCGTTTACGCTACTTTGCCGATGAGACTGGGCGCAACTTTTTAATCTCTTTGAAGTACAGCTTTTAGTTGATAATTGAAATTTGAAAGTGCTTACTTCACAATGATTCGGCGACGGTAAATGTATTGTCCGCCTCTCAGTTCTAGTAAGTAAACTCCAGGAGTTAGCGAAGAACTATTAATCCGTGACTCTCCTTTTTGAATCTTAAGCAACTCTTTTCCCTGAGTAGAATATATATGCCCTTCGGTGAACTTGTAAACTGGTAGATTTTTGAGGATGATGACCTGCCCTCGCTCCACCGGGTTTGGGTACAAAACCAGTTCTAGATTTGGTTCGCCTCCAATTCCGGTCACGGGGTTCGATGGCTCTTCGCCCCCATCGCCCGGAATAGTCGTAGTATCGCCAACCAATACCGATAGATCAAAACTCTGAGTAGCAGTAGCCCCCTCTGAATCGGCAACTTGTATTTGAATAGTTACTGTTCCGGTATCGCTTAGTGCCGGTGTACCCGAAAAAGTTCGGGAGGTAGTGGCAAATGTAAGCCAAGTGGGTAGTATATCTTCACTATTTAGTTGAGCTGAATAAGTAAGTATGTCCCCGATATCATCATCTTTGAAGGCGCTGTCAGGTATTTTAAATTGGTAAATAGTATCCGTTTTGGTGATCTGATCTTCTATTGCCTGTTGTACTTCCGGGTCTGTATTTTCCTGACCTTGAAAAGTGTTTTTATATTTTATAACCATTTCCTGATTATGAGCGATCAAATCTATATCTCCATCAGCATCTGTATCAAGAGCCTTTATCTGGCTCGCTGCAAAGTCGTCGATACTAATGCTTGCCCCGAATGTACCGTTTCCATCGGTGTGCATTCGCCAAGTTAAGCCACTAGCCGAGGATTGAATAACATCAGCGATACTATCGTTATCTAAATCAGCAAAAGTCAGTACTTTTTCGCTTCCAATATCCAATATTTTGCTAGTGAAATTCTCATTCCCATCATTCACATACCACGTTTTATTACCGATTTCAGGCGCCTCAACAATATCTATATCTCCATCCCCATCCATATCTATTGCGTAACTTCCTCTAGCGGTAGTATTCCGCACAAATTGAGTATTTGACATATTACGGTACCAACCACTATCGGTCAGCACATCAGTAGCATCATCAGCATTGATATCTACCAATTGTGTGACTTTTCCCACTATCGTTCCTCTCCGCACAAACCTATCATCGGTCAGCTTCCACCACCCGTACTGATCACCAGCCTCGTTGATAGGGGCAAATAGCAATCCATTCTCTGATACGAAAATACCATTGGAGTTAGGCATTCCTCGGTGGGTAGTAAGCTCCCGGATTAACCCACTAACCGAATTCTTCCATCGTACTACGGTAAACCCTTCAGCATTTAAATCGGTGACCAGCAGTTCAGTTATTCCGTCCGCATTGATATCAGCCCGAGTAAAAGAGGCAGTGGCCGTACTAAGCTTTGTTTGAATTTGGGGAGATAGTATATTTCCCTGCTGAAGAGCAACTTCAGCCAGATAATTAGTAGATTGAACTGCTAGGCCAGTAAGTGCATCATTTGTGCGCTCCGGAACTACGCGGGTAATTTTGTCAAGCACCGGCCGGTTAACCGATTGGTAGACCGTACTGTCCCAAGCACTCTTGGCGTTTTCAGCCCAATCGATACCTGTCGAGTTATCTGCACTGCTGATTAAATCTTGGTCACCATCCAGATCAATATCGGTCCATTGGGCTTCCCCGTTGCTGAGCGCGTGATACTGCGCTGACTGCCAGTTGCTCTTGTTCTCGAGCCATCCGGTTTGGGCAGGAATTATTCCACTACCGGCTTCAGGAGTTAGGTAGATGTAAAAATCCAGATCACCATCTTGGTCTACATCGTCCGCCAATAGGCGGCGAGGACGAAGGTTAAGCCAATTAGGTTCTGTAATTGTCAAAAACACCGGAGTGTTTACTAAACCACTTTCACTATTGGCCAGATACCCAATACGGTAGCTTCCCGTCCAATTATATTCTTCTGTAATTACTAGATCGGCTTCTTCATCTCCGTTCATATCCGTTACCGAAAGAGCTATTGGGCTATCTAATCCAACTACTTTAATTGAATCGACTTGCGAGTAGGCAACTTGGCTAGTTAAGAAATATAACTGCTGGTTGTTCTGCCAGACAATATCCGGGAGATTGTCTCCGTCAATATCACCGCGTACTACTGGGGCATCTGATAAATCAGTATTACCACCTTCGGCCCACAGTGCTCGCTCAGCAAAGGCTCCATCTGTTTGTTTGTACCAGTATAGTTGATTACCCTCTTTGACTAGAATATCTAGCGCATCGTCCTGGTCAATGTCCAGGATAAAAACTTGATTTTCGCTGATATACGAGATACCTCCGCTGCTAACGGCCTTCCTACTAAAACTTCTACCGTCTTGATTTTCGTACCATAGTAATTGCTGGTCTTCAGTGTCATAGGCCAAAATATCGGGGTAGCTATCTTTGTTAAGATCAGCCACTTTCCCAAATGACCAATTAGCTGCCTCGTCAATAACTAACCCGGCGGCAAATGGAGTTTGTCCATTATTTGTCAATAATTTATACTGTTGAGGTTGCTGTCGATTTAATTCAATCACCAGTGCTCCCAGGAATGCAAAGTCGGAACCTGCCTTTTTAGCAACTTCTATTGTAACTACTCCTTCAGGGCTAGGTGTTACGTTGTTTATTGTAACAATACTATTCGTATTGAATGATGCGTTTAATTCAACCTGTTGACTACCGATACGGTATACTGCGCTTCGCTCACCCTCGAACAAAGTGCTGCCGTAAAAGCTAAATTTGTAGGTCTGATCTACATTTAATCCTGAAATGGTTATCTCCTCAGTGCCACTGGTAAAGTAGTAAGATCGGGTTACTGCCCGTGGGTAAAAATTCTTCCGATCGTCGTCGTACCCGTTCTGTCCAGCCCCATTCCAGTCAGTTTCCAAAGTAAGCGTAACCTCTGTAGCTTTTGCTTGGATGTCGGTAAGAGCAATACTGGTATTTGCTTGCGGAGATTGCTGAAGGTTATTCCAGCCTTGAGTATTGTCTTCTAATAGACTATTAAAGTTTATATTGATGGGGTTGAAAACTGGGTTTAAAATAGATTCACCGACAATATCTTGATCGCCATCCTGATCGGCATCTAAAAAGGTAATTGAGCGATAAGCTTCACTATTTTCTGTTCCAGCACTATTCGCTTGTAGCAGTATTTGCTTCTCAAATTGGGCGTAAGAAAAAGTCGCACTGAAGAGAA
>JGI12210J13797_10565551_pt1 | contig 23888 bp, 19 predicted proteins | sample ElkSlonscriptome_3_FD_13797 | JGI IMG/M metagenome (IMG submission 13797)
CATTGCACATTGCACATTGCACATTGCACATTGCACATTGCACATTGCACATTGCACATTGCACATTGCACATTGCACATTGCACATTGCACATTGCACATTGCACATTGCACATTGTTTTATCACCTAACCCACTTAATCATGAAAAATTTCTTTCTCGCCGTTGCATTTCTCGTTTCTGTTAGCGCCTTTGGCCAAGGACAGTTTCAGAGCGAAACCGTTAACTCTATTACCAATGCTTCCGGCAAAATTATGCAGTTAGCGGAAGCCGTACCGGAAGAGAAGTACGATTGGAGTCCGCAAGAGGGAGTCCGCTCTTTTGGAGGCGTATTTTATCACGTTGTTTCAGCTAACTATTTCTTTGCTACCAAACTGGGTGCTGAGCTGCCCGAAGGCGTAAATATGGAAACGCTAAAAGACGATCTTTCTACTAAGTCAGACTATGCCGCCGCTTTACAACAATCTTTTGATTTTGCGATTGAGGCGGTAAAGAATACTGATGAAGCTAGTTTAGCTGAAAAAGTTGATGTTCCTTTTTCCGAAGAGTTTACCGGTATGTCGACGGCTCTTTTATTAATGGCTCATGCTAATGAGCACTTAGGACAGCTGATTGGCTATACTCGTATGAACGGAATTACTCCACCTTGGAGCGAAGGTCAAGCGAGTAATTAGCAGTTCTGAGTCTTAGGTTCTGAGTTTGGAGTTGCTTAACGTGAAACTCTAAACTCAGAACTCTAAACTCTCTATCGTTCCTTACTATCTTCATCTCCCATTCGCTTAGAAATACCGAAGTAGGCTAAAAAGCCAATAGCGATACTGACCGCCATAATGCCGAAGGGTAGAGGAGAGTCCAGATCAATACCGGGAAAACTAAGGATGATAAATCCGATTCCGGCGAATAAGATAATCAAACCCCACTTCAGAGATTCCATCCGACTGTTCCGCTGTTTTCCCAAAATGGCTATCGCTTCCCGGTCTACGTGGCCCATCTGAATCATCTTGCGGCGCAACTGATAGTCGGTGATAATTCGGAAAATACTAACTACGCTGAAAAAAATGATTCCTACGACAATAGGTACCATAATAAACTCATTGAAGAACATAGTGCTATTTGATTAATGGTGAAATACTGTTTGCCTTATCAGACAGTAGCTTTTCCAGAAGGTTGCAGTAAGATTCAAGAATAAACAATATTTTGATGAAAATACACTTCTTACCAAATTGTCAGAATAAACTCCAATCATTCTGCAACCTTTTATATTAGTGTCTGTCTAATGAGACAATGACGGACGATGCTACCCTAGTTTCGCTGGTGAGAAAAGGTAATGCGGTTGCCTTTCGGCAGTTAGTACAACTGCACGAGCGGCTAGTATTCCATATGGTACATCGTATTGTAAACCACCCTGAAGACTGCGAAGATATTTGTCAGGAAGTATTTATGCGAGTATTTCAGAAAATTCATCTCTTCAATTTCCAATCCAAACTGTCTACCTGGATTGCCACCATTGCCTACCGCACCGCGCTAAATCATACTCGGAAAGAAAACAAACACCAAATAGCTCCACTAGAAGATGCGATTCCGGTACCCAGTCAGGAACAATCCGCATTAGAGCTATTAGACAAAAAAACTACGTATCGGTTTATTCACGAGCAAATTGCTGAGCTACCGATTCACTATCGAACAATTTTGACGCTCTATCACTTAGAAGAAATGAGTTTGCAGGAGATTCAGGAAACTACCGATATGCCTTTGGGAACGGTAAAAAATTATCTGTTCCGAGCGAGGAAATTACTGAAAGAGAAGTTAGAACCACAATTGCAACCCCAGAAGTTATGAAAGAGATAAATAAAGATCAGAACTGGCAAGATCGGCTAGACCAGGGAAAGCCGCTATCGAGTAGTGAGGTAGAACCTGGACTGCGAGCTTACCAACTGCTGTACGAAGCCCTAGAGCAAAAACCTGATGTAACTATTCCCGCCGATTTTGCCGAGCGAGTCGCTCAGCAAGCGGTGAATCAGTCATCACAAAAAAGCGTATCGTACTGGGTGCTAGCGGTGATAGTGGTTGTAGTTGCTACGCTAGTTTGCGGAAGCATACTCTCAGTCATCTACCCAACTTATTTTCAACTGTTACGCAGCCAGCTTGATATTCTGGGCTTCGCCGGGCTAATGTTTATCGCCATCCAGGCAGCCGATTACTATCTAGTTCAACGAAAGCTTTTAACCAAGTCTCAACCGATTACGGCTCGATAACTCCCAAAATCCACCGAGCTTCTTCGGAGAGCCGCTCGTAGGTTTCTGGGCGAATGTATCGTTGCTGATCTACCTGCTGCGGTTGGTTGCGACGACAAAAATAGCTATGGATAGCTCGACGAGGGACGTTAGTACGGTTTACCGTTCCTCCGTGCCAGACATGAGAGTTAAAGATTACTACCGTACCGGCGGGAGCTTCAATTAATATTTCATCCGGATGAGTGGCCCATGGATCATCTAGATCTTCCTGAGGTAAGATGCCCAATTGGTGACTACCCGGAACCAGACGAGTAGCTCCATTATCTTTGGTGAAATCATCGAGTAGCCAAATTGAGTTGCAAACTTGATAATTACTTGAAGAAACAGCTTCGTGCCAGTCGGCGTGTAGCTTTTGACTCCCTTTTCCGGGTAGGGCAGCTCGATAATTTAAAGCAGATAATTTTAATTCCAAACCAATTACCTGCGTTACTGTGGCTAACAATTGGGGATGCGTATAAAAAATATCAAATACTTCTCCCTTATTGACCAAATCCGCCAAACGATCCGCTCCTTCCTCCTTCGGATGACGAATATGGGGTGAATCTAGTAGTTCTGCCCCGGCATTCTTCCCTTCGTATTCTAGTAGTTCTTGTATGCGACTTCGAACATTCTCAAGCTGGGTATCATCCATAACCTTCCCTAAAGAAACGTAACCGTTCTTATCTAAAAAAGCTTGCTCATCAGTACTTAGCAGAGATGATTGAATGGTAAGCGGTAATGTATCCGTATTCATACCCAAAAGATACGAAGTTTACTTTATACTTCCATATTTGGCAGGGAGCGAGGGGCTTGGGGCGGGGTGCTGAGAGGGCACAAGATACAGGCTTAATATAGCCAAAGAAGTGTAGGTTATTAATTTTATAAACTTCTAACTCCCTGCTCCTCGCCCCAAGCTCCCCGCACTAAGTCATTTGAATAATAAGCATGTACAGTGGCATACCCAGCGTGATATTTATGGGAAACGTGATAGCTAGAGCCATGGGAATATACAATCCGGGATTCGCTTTGGGAGCAGCTAGTTTCATGGCAGCGGGTACGGCAATGTAGGAAGCGCTAGCTGCCAATATAGCGAACAAAAAGCGGTTACCCGTTACATCAGTCACCGACTGGCTTATAATGGCGACAATACAACCGTTTATTAGGGGTATAATGATAGCGAATAGGAGTGAGAACCAGCCATTTTCTAAGAAAGACGAAAGTTTTTTCCCACTAACAATGCCCATATCGAGCAGAAACACCGCTAAAAATCCTTTAAAAATATCAGTAGTGAAAGGCGCAATACCTTCCGCCTGCTGATCGCTCGCCAGGAAGCCAATAACCAGACTGCCCAAAATCAACAGCACGCTGCCATTAGTCACGGAATGTCGAACTACCTCGCCAAAGGGCATTTGCTGCTCTTTATTTTTGTCAAAAATGGCGATGAGTAGCACGCCGACAATAATAGAAGGAGCCTCCATCAGTGCCATAACAGCTACCATATGTCCACCAAAATCAACTTTTAAGATTTCCAGAAAGGATACTGCCGTCACGAAAGTTACCGCACTCACTGAACCATAGGCTGCGGCAATAGCTCCTGCATTAGGAACGCTAAGCCGTCGTTTAAGAATAAAGAAGGTATAAAATGAAACACCAACCGCCAAAAGAATACCGAACAATAGCGACCACACGATCTCCATGTCCAGTGCTGAGTGTGCTAGCTCCTGACCACCCTTAAACCCAATAGAAAATAGTAAATACAGCGAGATGAACTTTGACGAGTTAGGTGGAATTTCCAGATCACTCTTCACCTGTACTGCAAAGATCCCCAGGAAGAAAAACAGTAGGGCGGGGTTAGTCAGGTTATCAAACAGTAAATCAAGATTCATAATGGATGGTTAGTAGGTTAGGGTAGTAGTGCAAAGATAGTACGGTATGCAGCAGAAACCAACGGCTATTAATTTGACTTCAATCAGAAAATTTGCTAGGCGGTCACTAGAAATTGGTGGGTTGAATACTTTCAAAGATCTGCACTATAAGCCAATTTAGTAGCAAGGCATCTAAAAATTAACAGCAACGAGTCTCCGTTTTGTGACTGATATTGGCGGGTAACGGAGATACTGCCATTATCAATTAGTTGTGCGTCTCTAAGAAAAAACGAGCTATTTATAAATTATCAGACATTTCAGCCTCATTCAGATTTAGAATCGCTTATTAGCCATTATTGGACTTTAGTTCACCTTAGAAACCCATCTGCTTAGCAGGTGGTAATGTACTGTCGGCTATGCCTATCTTTGCACGATGGCAGAGTATAGAAAAACGAGTCACGTAGTTTGTAAGTGTGATTATTATATTACTTGGGTGCCTAAGTACCGATTCCGCATTTTGAAGGGAGCTAATAAAGAGTTAGTAGTGTAGGATTTAGAATGCTATGTGAATAAAAGGGGTGTTACATTGAGGAGCTAAATGTTCAAGAGGATCATGTTCATTGGTCTCAGTCGTTAGTTGAAACTATGCACTTTTAGTGCAAGACTTTCAGCGCCGGGCGTAGTCTACCTGAACCCTCAACTAAAATAGCACTTTTTATATGCTTGATATACAGTGCTAATCTAAAGGTCGCCGGGCGATATGAAAAAAACTATACACCACCACTTGCTTTAACCATAGAAATCGGTAGATAGTTTATTCATTAATGCTGATGCAGGTTTTGATAGCCAATAGTTCCGGACAGCCTGTATTCGGCTAGGCATTGAGCTCAACGTGCCCCGTAACTATCGTGGAGCCAATTGGATAGACGATGACACCTATTTTTATTAGCTAATGTACGGGCAACGGTATGCCGTAGAGCGAGCCAATGCTTAGCAGGATAGCTACCGTACTCTATTTAGGAGGAAGGAGTTCTGGAAGCAGTGAGATTTTGCAACGTAGCATCTTATCCCATTCTTGACACATTGACTACTGGATTGGATGCTGAATTCAAACGCGCTTCGCTGCGGCTCAGAAATCCTCAGGATGCGCCAACAGATACGGAAAGGAAAATTCTGGAGCAGTATCAATCACAGTTGAATAGTAGCGAAGAGCTTTTACCCGTGGTGGAAGTGCTGGACGAACAGCAGATACTAAACGTCAAACCCATTGTGATGAACAATCCGTTGTGCCTTAACTGTCATGGTACGGTGGGAACTTAGATTAGTGATGAAACGAATGCTTTGCTCAAAAGTCTGTATCCGGAGGATAATGCTACCGGGCACCAGTTAGGCGATTTGCGGGGAATATGGAGTATTACGTTTTTTCGAGAGGATATCGTTGCCTATCAAAATCAGCCGCGAAATCAGCCGTTATTTCCAGCCCAGAAAAAAGCTTCTCAGCAGTACGAGTAACAGTCCCGCGCCAAACAGAATGCCGAAAATAGTTTTGTTGTGCTTGGCTAACCACTGTGGTAAATAAATATCAAAGTTATCAGGCTGCTCCTCCGTATACCGGGCAGCCACATCGGAAAAGGGACAACTCCATCGATTTACCAGTAGCACTCCCGTTTCCAGCGCTACTAGCCCAACGGCAATCCAGACGCTTCCTCGTTTTTCGCCGGTGATCCCGACGTACAGCACGTAAAATATGGCGGTAACCATGATCCCCCAAACCAGGGTATGAATTACTTTAATCGTGCGTAACATATTATTGAAACCAAATGATTGCGGACAATGCAAATACTAATATCCCTAGTGCTAAGTAAAAGGCATCGATGTTATCGGCTCCGGAATTGCCCCGGTTCAGTATACGTACCTCCACCAGGATAAATCCGGTAATCATCACTCCGGCCACCATTGAAACAGCCAAGTAGCTTGAACGTAAAGTACAGAATGGTGGCGGCTAGTGAACTCCCCCCCCTCCCAATGACCAGAATGAACGCTGGAATAGTATAGTTCTTAAAGGGCGTGATGTGCAGCCACTCCAAAGGGAATTTATCCAAACCTACTAAAATAGCCACCCCTCCGCCAATAGCAGTAAGCGCGATAAATGCGGTAACGATTCCGATAGTTAGGGGCAATATGCTTTCCATAGGTAGTAATAGATGAAGTTATTAATCAGAACGAAGTAGATCGATCACTTCTTGATCACTCACTTGTCCAAAATCTTGATAATACTGTCCTACGGCTCCGAAAGACTTAGGAGTAGCCAAACAGAGGAGCTGATCGGCTTTGCGAGCGGCCTTTCGGTAAGCCTCCCCTGAGGCTACGGGAATGGCCACAATGATTTGCTTAGCCCCCTGACCTCGAACCAAATCAATTGCTCCTAGCATGGTGCTTCCAGTAGCCATACCATCGTCCACCAAAAGCACAGTCTTTTTCTTAGGATCAATCGGTTCTCGTCCGCGCTGATACACCTCGTATTTTTGCTGAATCTCTCGTTGAAGACGGGCGACTTCGGTTGTCACGTAGTCTTCCGGAAGAAGCTCATGCTTATTGATGACGTATCCAGTAGCACTGGCTGAACCGACTGCATACTCCGGATTCAACGGGTGACCTATTTTTTTGACGATCACAATGTTCAACGGCCAGAGTAAATAATCAGCAATATATCGCCCTAAAGGCACTCCGCCGCGGGGTAAAGCCAGCACTACGCTATCTTTTTGCGAGCGATATGAATGTAGCAAACTAAGCAATTGCCGGGCGGCATCTTCTCGGTTTAGAAATTTGTCCATCTTCCCTTCTTCGAGGTGAGCATTATTAAGGGTAAAGTAACAGGCTTTAGTAATCCCTTCCTATGATTTTGATCACTGCATTCCAGAAGAAAGCCTATTAGGTTTGGTCTCAAACAATAAAATAACGGATGTCAGCAACCTAAGACTCTTCGCTTCGAATGATTACCATGCTATGGGAGATAGTATTACCCGGCATTTTGGAATTGCCCTAAGTGCTCACGAAGAGCGCGATTTCGAGGATGGTGAGCATAAATGCCACCCTTTGGTTAGTGTACGCGGAGCCGATGTGTACGTAGTGCAGTCGTTTTACCACGACCAGCAGTATAGTGTGAACGATAAGCTGTGTCGCTTTTTGTTTTTTTTAGGAGCGCTGCGTGATGTATCAGCCCATCGTATTACCGCCATCATACCCTACCTCTGCTACGCCCGAAAGGATCGTAAAACCAAAATTCGTGATCCGGTAACTACGGTAAAACGCCAGGAGTACAGGCTGGGGTAATTCTTCGGAAACGATATAATGCTTAATTGCCTGATCGAGCATATTCTCTTCAGCCAGGCCCATCATTTTCACTAAATAATCAACTATACAGCCCTCGTTGCCTATGTTCAAGACACCGGAATTATCCACGACTAATGGTACCTAACCTACATAAACTGATTCGGCCAATCGGCGAATGAGGCGTACTTCTTCCCGATAGCTTTTTGCTCGAGCCTCCAGCGTACTATAGTTTAGGATGACGTGTCTTACTGGCTTCTTAAGTTTATAAGCGTGCTGATCATTGAGAAATACCCACGACATGTGGGTTTCATGAATCGTCACTTGGCTAGGGCACTCGGGATATACGCTGGGTTGGCTGAGAAAGTCGACTTTTTCCTCTAGCGAATATTGAAGCATAAAAATTATTGTTTTTATTGCTCTTGCATCATATAAACCACCATGATAATAATCAGTAGAATAATCATTAGAAAAAGTATGCGAAGGAATTGTTTCATAACAGATGGAGATTATCTGACTCAAGCTACTATTACCTTTGTCTTACTACAATGCATTAGGTCATGCTAGATGGTGATCTGAATCATCGGTCGGGCGAAGAGTGTTTGCTATTCGCGAACGCACTGAACTCATTAAATAACAATATTGTACTGAGGGTTATCATGTGTTGATTAGGGAGAGTATGACCTCTACTTAATTCCATCTTGCTAGTAGCAGCCACCCGATGTATTACTTTATAAGCGGCTTATAGGATAGGTTTCACTATGCCTTATTGACGTTAACGACGGTAAGGCATCATGAGAAAGCCCTACATTTCTCCAGAGCGTAGGGCTTTTTGAGTGAATGAGGGGGTTAGATTATTCCACTACAACCCGCTTCATCTCTACCATCTGAGGGCTGATGAGTTTTAGGTAATAAGTGCCTTGTCCGAAAGCTTGTAGGTTTACGACCTCTTTGGTTGCCGATGATAAAGGCTGGGATAAAAGTATATTACCGACCCGGTCCAGCACATGAAGCTGTAAAGCGTTGGGATTATGCACCACCTGTACTTCCCCTTTAGTAGGTATTGGATAGACCTGAAAGGCTACCGAAGAACTACTACTGGTGTTCCATACTACCTCAAAATCAGTAGTTAGAATCTGACCTCGTTGGTTTTGGGAAAAAGGAGTGACGGTGAGGGTGTAGTTACCCGTTCCCCAACGTTGACCAAAGTAGCTTCCTTCGGTATCATCTCCGTACAAGGCGTAGGGTGGCTTTCCCTCGCGCTGGGAGTGCGCAATAGTAGGTCCGGAGAGTTCAAAGCGAACAAAGTTCATTGTCTCGGGAGAGGTGTTAGCTCGCACCGAAAAAGGAACATTACCTGTTTCAGCGAGATTGATAACGTCTCCGTTTTGCAGTTCTTGAATATCCTGATTGATGTGGGCATTCACCAATGTGAGGCTCGCTACCTGAAGTTCGTCTACCACCTGGAAAGTGATGAATATTGGAGTGCCTCGCTGAGTTTGACTGAAGGGTATAACGGTTAATGAGTACTGCCCGGCAGGTAAGAACTCACCGTAGTAATCACCCTGCATATCATCACCAAATAGCGTGTAAGGTAGCTTACGCTCACGCTGCGAGTGGATTGAAGGACCAGTGAGTTCAAATTCCACCTGGTTAACTGTTTCGGGGTAGGTATTAGCTTGTACCGAGAAAGAAGTATAATCTGTAGAGTAAAGGGAAATAATATCCCGGTCTTTAAGCTCTTGAATACTTTGATCGGTTTCAGCATCTACCAAAATTAGGCTTTTTATTGATAGTTTGTCTACAACTTGAAAAGTGATGGATAGCGGAGTGCCTCGTTGCGTTCGAGTGAAAGGTGTGGCCGTCAGAGTATACTCACCAGCAGGGAAAAGCTCACCGTAGTAGTCACCTCCCTCTTCATCTCCAAATAAAGCATAGGGCAGTTTTCGTTCGTTCTGCGAATGGGTTAGTGAGCCTGTGAGTTCAAACTCTACTCGGTTGACCTCTGAGGGGGATGTATTTGCTCGAACCGTGAATTCGATATTACCAGTCTCGGCTAAATTGACCACATCACCATTCCGTAGCTCTCGGATATCTAGGTTCGTCTCAGTATTCACCAACGTTAGGCTTTCTACCTCCAATGATTTGCTTTGGGGTACAGTATAAGCCTTAATGGTAAGATCCGCTACGTAAGAAGTACCTTTACCCATAGCTATCCAGGATTCCCCATCGTGACTTATCCAACATTTGTTGGTTTCTACTGGAGCCTTGTAATCTGATGGGATTGGGTAATTAAACTGAGGGGTCTGGTACTTCACTTTTACAAAAAAATCATCCCCAGCCTCAATATCGATAGGAGTAGGTAAATCAAAGGTGTAATAACCAGGTAAGTCATAACTCTGATTATATAGGCTTCCCAATAAAATATTATTAAACTCATCGTATATTTCAATATTGATAGTTCCACGAGAGGCCATAACAAACGTGCCAACCCTCGTAATGGTTTGATCTGAGCTAGCCTCAAATTTAGTCAAGCCGTAACCACTATCCTGGCCTAATCCCCAGTTTCGTGTTAACCCAGCCTTATCATAATAATAGATTTGCGCCCCTGGTTCACGCTCTATTCCGTTTTCAAAGACAGTATGAATACTTAATCTTGGTTGCTGGTAAGCTATATAAAAATATCCCTCTTCGCCCCAGAAACGCCCCCAGCTATTTTTAGCAATCCACGCTCCTTTTCCACCTTTGGTAGGTTTATTATCATCCCAGCCAATGATCGCTACACAGTGATAATTATCAATAGCCGAGCCAAAGTATGTATAATCATCTCGATTATAATTACTCCATCCCCAAGGCATGTTGATAGCAATGCCGCCAATATTGGTGATCGTCTGCTTAATTAAGTCTGCATCTGGTGGTAGATAGCGGACATTGGCAACGTAGGCTGGGGAAGGAAGCTCAATAGGGCAATCACCTTCTGTTCTAGCGGTGTAGGGATCATCTTCTTCGCTTACTGGGCCTTCACCTGTTGCTAAATACGCAACAACGGTACTAATCCACCCGCCCACGCAAGCACTGGTATTAGTGCCGCATTGCATTACGTTATCCTCTGACAAATCGAGAGTGCCAAATCCCCGAGTTAGCAAACTAGATTCAAGAGCACCGAAGGTACCAAATACCCAGCAGCTCCCGCATGCCCCTTGGTTTTTAACTGAAGTAACCCGGCCTTCTTCACGTAGATCGAAACGGGAGGGGAAAGCCTGAGGTGCTCTTGTCTTTGTCTGGTAGTAGGCATCAAAGTTAGGTAATATCGGTTCGGGAATGCCTCCAAACCATAAGCTATCTTGAGAGGGTGGAAGGATCCTTTGATCTACCATTTTTAGGTATCTAAGATATTCTGGATTTAGTGGGCCTACCTCAGGTTCGATTTGGGCAACAGCCCCGGAGACCGTTAACCCTATCAGCCATAAGAATGTGAGTAATCGTTTCATAAGAATTGTATTTAGGTTGTAGATCACCTTGTATGAATCTATAAAGAAGGGAAATCGAAGAAATTCTTCACTATTATGCGAACTCTAGTCTGTGAGTTTTCCCTATATCATCAGTGATAAAAAGACGAGGTGTAACATTATTCACACCTCGTCTATAGTACACTTTGTCAACGCTTCATCAAGCGAATGTCGGGACAGGGATATCCGTTGTGGGCTACCTTCAGCACATACATGCCGGGTGGGTAACGTTCCATGGAAATTGTGATCTCAGATTGCTGTGTGGGCAATAAATACTGATAATTGTATACTGGGAATCCTAGATGATCGTATAATTGTACTTCTAAAACGCCTTCGGAAAGCTCTTCACTCAATTCTAAGGTTACTGAAGAAGTGACTGGGTTGGGGTAGACCTTCAGTGAGTCTTGATTCGGTAGAATAGCTTCTACTGTAGCGATGTTTTCCAGACGGGCAACGGGAGAAGCAAGTGTAGGAGAGCTATATCCTAAACTGGCTAAAAAGAAACCGTCTTGTTCGATGTCATCAAAAGTTGCCCCCATACCGAAGGCGGCCCGTCCCGTAAGTCGGAGCTGATCTTCGTCTAATACGCTGATGTCCACAGGGGCATCACTTCCCGCTCCTCCGGCAGTTTTCATCCAACGTAGCGCTCCTTTTGAATCAAATTTACTGACAATAATATCTTCTTTACCCTTTGAGGTTAGCATTACCGCACCTACTTGTGTTTGATCGGTAAAAGTCGCCGTTACGTAGCTATTGCCCGCTGGATCGGTAACTAAATCCGGAGCTGTCGTTGATCCTTCAAACCATTGTTTTGCCCAACTGATGCTTTCACTGGTTGCATCTTTCATTAATTTAGCGACAAATACTCCGGTATTCAGCGGGGTTTGGGCTAGTTCACCCATTCCTTCCCAGGATCCAGTTACATAAATACTTCCTTGGTCGTCATGATCAATATCGAAGACTTCAACTCTTTGATCATTATCAATGATATGGGTCTTTATGAGCGACCCTGAAGCATCAAACTGAATGATGAAGCTATCAAAATCATTCCCAGTAGCTGTGGAGTATGTGTCTCCGCCTATCGTAATCGTACCCCGTAAGATGCCTGCTAAATAATTATTTCCCTTGTTGTCAGCCGTAGCAGCATTTATTTCAGCAACATCATTACTAGAAAAGCTTTTTGCCCATAACGCAGTGCCATCGGAGTCAAATTGCACCTGAAAACGATTGCCCGTATCAAGGGTAAAGTCGCCGAACCGGATAAATGAACCATTAAAACTACCACTGAGATACAGGCGATCTTGATGGTCAATTGCTAGAGCTGATCCTGAAGCGAAAGTTCTAGAAAGTCCATTACTTTCTCCTAACCGAAACCACATTAATGAACCTTCAGTGTCGAATTTGGCAATAAACGCATCTTCTTCCCAAAACTGGGATGTGAAACATGAATCTCCAAAACAAATAAAATCAAAGGAGCCAGCCAAGTAGAGATTACCTTGGCTATCGGTTACAGCATCTATAATGGACACTATTCCCGATGAAAAGCTTCTACTCCACAGTCTATTTCCTAGGGTATCGTATTTTGCGATAGTTGCAAAATCAGTAAGGCTCTCGACGGTGTAGCTATTACCTTGGGCATCAGTGGCGAGTACCCGCGTGCTAGCGGCATCATCAAGATCTTTACTCACCCACTGCCAATTAGGGGGAGATTCAAGCGGGGCTTCTTCCAAACCCGCTTTGTAGTTTTGTAGTACCTGGGATGGCGTGAGGGCTTGACTATAAATTGCCACCAGGTGGTAGGTTCCCAACCAAGGCCTTTCTCCTCCGATCTCATTGGCTAGGGCTAGATGGTAGTCATTTCGCCATGAGGAAAAATTACCTTCTCGATCGGAGGTGACTGCCCAGGTACCGTCTATGTAGAGTCTCACCCTACCACTGGCCTCGCGGGTGAAGACCAAGTGCTGTATCCCGGTGGATAAATCAAAATTATAGGGAGTTTCGTCTAGTTCTAATGCAGGTAATCCATTTTCATTGGTTTCCGTGGTATTTAAGCGAGCCAGGTGATAATAATTGTCTTCAAAGTCGGGAAATTTCCAAGCTTCCTGTCCCAGGGTAAAGGCCCGTTGGCGGGTATTACGCGATAGGGTTACAATGCGGGCCGGACCGGTAAGATTAGGATCGGATGTCTCCACCCAAGCCTCTACCGTAAGCTCATTCGATTGCTGACTGGCTTGGATTAGCTTTTTAGCCCGTTTGTTAGATTTGATAACTGTGGGTTGGTCAATGCGCAGCGCTCCTGCCTCTAGCCGGGTGACAGTCGATTCGTTCGCAATCGTTAGATCCAGCGGGTTGCCTGTCCCCGAAACATCTTTAATAGTTTTTCCCGATTCTTCCTGAAAAGTATACAGCACCTGTAAGCCTTCGGTCACTCGTTGAGCCACTGGTGGCTTGGTCGAGAGCATGGCAATGAACGGTCCGCCTTCAAAAATTTTACCATCAAGCCTAGCTGTCCCGATGAATCCACCAATGCGAAGATCATCCTCACGAATAACGTTTATAGCACTAATTCTAGTCCACCCTTCGGAGCTTACTTGTTTGGTCCAAATGTGTTTTCCTGTTAGATCCAGTTTTGATACAATAGCATCAGCATCCCCTTGTTGTTCAAAAATCGCGTCACCTACCGCCACTTTGCCTTCAAAAGTAAAGGCGGTATACAGATAGTTCTGATAAGTTGTAATGAAGCCAACTTGAGTAGCTTCGTAGGGGAATTTTAGAGCATGTACCCATTCAATTGTTCCTTGGCTACTGTACTTGACTATAAAACTTCTTTTTGAAAGGTCAATACCACCTAAGACTCCTTTCCCATCGCTGTAACTTGCCAAAATGTAGGCTTGATCCTGTTGATCTACCGCCAATCCTTGGAGTTGCAAGAGTCCATCATTCTCTAGTTCCTGTGCCCAAACTAAGTCTCCTTGGGCATCATATTTTATCAGGAACCCGTCCTCTTCAAAAGCTGATTCCAATTCTTTCGTAGCGAATGAGTGTTGGCCAAAACGTACATTACCCCGGAATGTGCCGGTAAGGTAGATGTTTTGGGTAGATCCTATCTGTAATTCACCAACACGATGAGCAAAATAGTAATCATCGCTGAAATTACCTGCCACTTTGGCCCAAAGTACTTCTCCCTCAGCGTCGTATTTTGCCAAAAACAGGTTGCCATCGTTATGAGGTAAAGTGAAATTGCCCAAAACAATGTCTGACCCTCGGAAAAAACCACTAAGATAGATTTCTCCTTCTTCATCTAATGAAATATTGGTTCCCCGAGCGTTTAGATAATATTCATCTTGCGTACCTTCTATTAAGCCGTCCCGGAACCATAGTAGATCGCCATTCTCATCAAATTTGACCAAGTAAGAGGTTGGGTGATCCGAGGAATAATCCTGCCCTTCTAGAGTGAGATCATGATAACTACCCGCTAAATAAATATGCCCTTGCTGATCAACCGCTAAGTCGTGGATGCTGTTACTCATAACATCCATAGTTACGGTATCTGCCCCGAACTGCTTAGCCCATAGTAGTTGACCAAAAGTATCATATTTAGCGAAAAAAAGAATATCGTCATACTCACCTACAATATCCCCGTAGAAGAAATGCCCGGCAACGAAGGTATTACCTTGCTCATCGGTGTTGGTGGTAAAGTCTCTTAAGCGAAACCCAGTGCTTGGTACAAAATCAAACTTTTCAATTTCAGTTACCCACTGAAAATCCGGGGCACGCTGTACTAATTCAGAACTTGATGAGGCAGCCCGGTAGTTTTGTTGCACTTGCTGCGGTGAAAGGGCTTGGCCGTAGACGGCAGCTAAGTAGTACGTACCTAACCAAGGACGTTCTCCGCCCACTTCGCTGGCTAGTTCTAGCCGATAGTCATCGCGCCAACTACTGGTAGTTCCCATTCGGGTTTGGCTCGCTACTTCTTGTCCATCGATGTATATCTTCTCAGTACCGTTAGCAGCATGGGTAAATACCACATGTTGTATATGTTGCTCTTCGTACGATTCCCGAGTGCTAAAAGCGGGTGCTCCGTAGGAGTTTGTATAAGTGGTATTAAACCGCGTGACGTATTTGTAATTTTCTGTATTGCTAATCTGTCCTAGCAGTGCCCCGCTTTCGGTACGAGACTGCGATAGGGTCATAATTCGGGCTGGCCCACTTTGATCTGGTTTGCTAGGACGAATCCATGCTTCCAGCGTGATTTCATCAGTAGCCTGACAAGCCTCAATAAGTTTAGTAACTGGTGACTTAGTTCGCACCAAGGTAGGCTCGGTAATTTCCAACCCACCTCCTCGAACCCAACGTACCCGACCTACGTTAGCAATGTCCAGGTTGAGCGGTTCACCTACACCTGAAACATCCGATACAACAGAACCCTCTCCTTCTTGAAAGAGATAGAGCGCTTGTATTCCCTCAGTAACCCGTCCAGTAGTAGCGTTGGTCGTAGGCTGAGCAACTCCTAAAAACGTGAAACAAAGGGTAAAGGCAGCTAAACTGAACCAAAAGATAGTGAAAAGGTGGTATACACGTTTCATACTATAATAAACTAAAAATGAGACATAATGTGCTTTAGGCAAGATATTTTCGCCAAGCATGTAATATGAAAGTAGTTAATTTGAAAAGTGGTTGGAATGATTTGGATCATCGTCTTAGAAAATTTTGGTGCAGCAGGGGTTTAAAAAAAGCGGAACTTATCAGCTTTACGAAAGTAGTAAGCTATATTTAACAAATACCAAATTGAAGAGCCGAATCAACGACACAGGCACCAGTAATTGCGAGTATTTGGCAAATCAACTGCAGATGGTGTCGAGATGCTATTGACTGAAGAGGATGAGTGAGACTTTTTGGCCAATTCATAGATGTCATCCAGTAACAAAATATTACCTTGCTCATCCTCTACCTCTAAATCGTAGCGAAAGTTTACGCTAGTCCCTACTGGAGCGGAATTGAAAATAATCCAAGCTGCTCCCTCCGGCGTTCCTACACAACCATTAGAATAGGCTTTGCCTAATGTACTAGGATTAGTGGTTGGGTGGATCATGGAACCGTAGCGGATACCGTTGATCTCGGGTTCCAACCAGGGAATTTGAGGCATCATGGTGCGTCTTCCGTCATCCCGCTGGGTAGTCGTAAACGGCTCACCCGTAACCGGGTCAACAAAGTAGGGATCCTGTTCAATCCGCACAATTTTACCTTTTCCGATAGGAGTACGCAGATCTACTTCGCGCCCGGCCGTTTCTAAATACTTACGCTCATTACGTCCCACTCTCACCGGGAAAGTATGCAGTACTGAGTCGTGCTGATAAATTCTAAGCTTAAACTCAGGAATGTTTACATCCAATACTGTAGAACTAAGTCGGTGCTGGATAGTGGTTGCTTCTTTTTGAGAGGGAATACGAAGAATGCTTCCTTGGTGAAGTACGATCATCTTCCGTTGATCGTATATGAACGTATCTTGGGCTATTTGATGGTAGTAATCAGTACTAACTAAAGTATCAATAATCCAGGGGTTCGCCCAAACTAATATATGCTCAGTAAGTGAATAGTCTATCAATGTATCGAGAGCCGTTACCGTGCTATCTATAAACAAGAAGTATTCTTTCACCGATACATCACGCGGTACCTGTATTTCATACGAGACGTGATCTAAATTATGTAAAGTGTCTTTTAGCCGGGTAGATAGCGAGTCAATGGCAGAGAGATCGTTCCTCCTGGTAGTGACTGGAGGACGGACACAAGCATTCAGTAGAACAAGTTCTACGAGCATACAAACTATAGTTGTTCGGATTGTCATATGATTCAAAGGCTACTCAGTGAAGTGTTGGTGGTGATGAGTAAAGCGCTGGTGGCACTTTGGACAGTATACTGCCTGTTCATGCTCCTCTTTCTGAAGATAGCTCCCGGTGAGATTCTCTTCCACAAACTTTTGAATGAAGCTTTTCATCATTTGGTGGTTATTCACCTCTATCTGAAGATCCTTCACCGCATCATGAAATTTATTATCGTAAAATTGTTCCCCCCAGCAATTAGGACATATCGCTTGCGGACGTAATAACTTATATTGTGCTTTGTCAATCATGCTGCGATCATAGCCAAGAAAAAAATAAAGAGCAATGATTTAGATCATCGGTTAGGATACTTAGCCGTAGTATCTTTGATTATATCAAGTAAGGGATAAAAGGCAGGCTAAACACGGCCAGGCTGAGTAGATTTTTTTCTTTGGAAACGGATTGTCCGAAAGGATAACGGGGGAAGAGGGTAGAGGTTTATTCGGTCAGAAGGGGAACAGCGATTTATTGTAGTGCAACCGGAAGCCATAATAACAGTAGCTTGGCGGGTCATAGTTTTTACGAAAATTATGAAACGAAGCGGGTACCTACGCAAGTAGTTGCCCGCTTATTGTTTGTGCTCAACCCAGTTGTATCCCTAAAAAGCAGACTATTTTTAACGCTTCTAAACTAACTGTAGGCTCAACGTTTTCGACAAATTTTTGATACCTTTAGAAAGTCAATAATTATGATGCAAGCAGTCCGATACTTTTTCTTACACTTATCCGTAGCATTATTGCTGGCTCATTCGTTGGTGCCCCATCAGCATGAAGCAGAAGACGCACCACTATCTTTACACAATCATGATGTTGCTACTTCCCCAAGTGTATTTGATTGGTTCGCGTCCCTATTTGGGCAAGACTTGGGGGAAGACCATCTGCAAAACTATCGTCCCTCTTCCGAGCTGCTGACTGCTTACTTACCGGCCTTGTTTAACCACGATCATCAGAGAGAGTATAATGGTAGGGTCATTCTTATTCAGCAACTAGCGTATCTTCCTTACCAAGATCCATCCCCGGATAATCACGCACTTCCCGCCACTGCTAATCGTGGCCCACCTCAGTCATAGTCTATAATGACTCATTTTCCACTGCTTTTACTGTTCAAATCAGGAGAAAGTAGAAGACCATTCACGTATGATCTGGTTTTACCAGATTTCTCTCAGGACATCTCCGTATAAATACTTGGCCATAGTAGTTACTATCTGTCATGATCAATCCCATTATTAGCTTCAGCGTAAAGAACAAGCTCATTATAGTCTTAATGGTGCTGGGTCTGATTAGTTGGGGGATTTACTCCCTCACCCAAATCCCGATTGGAGCCGTGCCGGATGTAACCAATAACCAGGTGCAGGTAATCACTACCAGCCGCAATCTTTCTACGCAAGATATTGAGCAATTTATTACCTATCCCATTGAATTGGAAATGGCCAACATTCCCGGGGTTACCGAGATACGTTCGGTATCTAAGTTCGGGTTATCGGTAGTAACGGTGGTGTTTGAGGATGAAATAGGAGCGTATTTGCCTCGTCAATTGATTGCTGAAAAGCTTAGGTCGGCGCAGGAAAAGATACCGGCTGGGTTTGGCACCCCAACCATGGGACCGATTACCACCGGATTAGGCGAGATTTATCAGTATACCCTGGAAACAAAACCGGGCTACCAGTACTCACCCATGGAACTTCGCACTATTCAAGATTGGATTGTCAAGCGCCAGCTTTCGGGCATTCCCGGAGTGGTAGAGGTCAACACCTGGGGTGGAATGCTAAAGCAGTACGAGGTGGCGGTAAATCCGGAGCGGCTTAACGCCTTAAACATTTCCATTACCGAAGTTTTTAACGCCCTGGAAAGTAATAACGACGTAGTGGGCGGCGGGTATATTGAACGCTTCGATGAAAGCTATTTTGTGCGAAGTGAGGGGCTTATCGGCACAATAGAGGATATTCGGAATGTGGTCGTTGTGCAGCGGGAAGGAATTCCGGTTTTGATCCAAGACATCGCGAAAGTACAATTTGGCTCAGCCACCCGGTTTGGAGCAATTACGGGCAATGGCGAGGGTGAAAAAGTGCTCGGGCAGGTAATGATGCTTAAAGGGGCCAACTCCAATCAGGTAATTGAGCGGGTGAAAGCGCGCGTAGCAGAAATACAGCAAAGTCTACCCGAGGGAGTCTACATCAACCCATTTTTAGAACGTAGCGAACTCATTGCCAAAACCACATCCACCGTAGTAGAAAATTTGGGGTTAGGGGCTTTGATCGTCGTTTTTGTCGTAGTACTGCTGCTCGGTAACCTTCGGGCCGGGCTTATTGTCGCTTCGGTGATTCCTCTTTCACTGCTGTTTGGCATTTCTATGATGAACGTATTTGGGGTTGCGGCCAACTTGATGAGCCTAGGAGCTATTGATTTCGGAATTATCATCGACGGGGCGGTAATCATCATAGAATTCATCGTGTTTCGGTTTACCCAAGAGCTAAACCAGCAGTCTGATGCTTCGGCGATTAAGTCGCAAGCGCTTCGAGATGAAATAACGATCCGAAGCGCTAGTCAAATGATGCGTTCGGCTATCTTCGGGCAGATTATTATCCTTATCGTATTCATTCCTATTCTCTCGCTATCAGGTATTGAGGGCAAGATGTTTCGTCCCATGGCCATCTCTTTTGCTTTTGCCTTGCTTGGAGCCATGCTGTTGTGTTTGACCTATGTACCCATGATTGCATCACTGCTGGTGCGCCCAGAAAAGAAAGAGAAGAGAACGATAGCCGACCAAGCGATGGATGCTATCCGGAAAGTATACTTACCTTCCTTGCACTGGGCTATTCGTCACCGGGTAGTGTCGCTATCCGTTGCGGGGGCAATTTTGGGTGGGGCAGTATTGATCTTCGCTCAAATGGGAAGTGAGTTTGTGCCTACGCTGGACGAAGGTGATTACGTAGTACAACCCGTACTCAAAACTGGAACCTCCTTAGGTAAGACCATCGATATTTCTACCCGCATCGAACGCATACTGCTCGACAGTTTTCCCGAAGTAGAACAGGTAGTAACCCGCATTGGTGCGGCCGAAGTACCTACCGACCCCATGGGAATGGAAGAAACTGATGCAATTGTGAAGCTAATTCCTAAGGACGAATGGACTAGTGCCCAAAGTAAAGATGAGCTAGCCGACCAGATGAAGCAAGCCATGTCGGCAATTCCCGGAGTAGACTTTGAATTCACCCAACCCATTGAAATGCGCTTTAATGAATTGGTCACGGGCGTTCGAGCCGACCTAGCTATCAAGATATACGGTGAGGATTTAGACTTACTGTACAGCTTGGCACAACAGGCGAGCCGACTGATAGAACCTGTGGAAGGGGCGGCCGATATTACAGTAGAAAAAGTGGTGGGTCTGCCTCAGATGCAGGTAGACTACCATCGGCCAAAGTTAGCGCAATACGGACTCAATGTCCGTGACTTAAACCATATCGTCCAGATGGCGTTCGGGGGTAGCGTTGCCGGAACTGTTTTCGAGGGAGAACGGCGATTCGATTTGGTCGTTCGCCTTCAGTCCGACTACCGGCAAGATTTAGCGCAGCTAAAAAATCTCTACGTGGACCTGCCGCGAGGGGGAAGGATACCATTGAGCGAACTAGCCGATATACGCTATGGTACCGGACCTGCTAAAATATCCCGGGATGACACCCAGCGACGCATTGTGGTGGGAGTCAACGTGCGTAACCGCGATCTCCAGTCGCTAGTAGAAGAGATTCAAACAATCTTATCCGAGAATATAGTCCTGCAATCGGGCTATCGTATTCAGTACGGGGGGCAGTTCGAGAATTTACAGAATGCCAAGCAACGCTTGCAAGTGGCTGTGCCCATCGCTCTATTTCTGATTCTATTCTTACTGTATCTGACGTTCCGTTCGCTAAGGCAGGCCTTGATGGTATTTTCGGCTATTCCTCTGGCTGCTACCGGAGGAGTATTATTGCTTGCACTACGCGATATGCCCTTTAGCATTTCCGCGGGAGTTGGCTTCATTGCGCTATTTGGTATCGCGGTGCTTAATGGTATCGTACTGGTAGATTTCTTTAACCAGCTAAAGGAACGGGGAGTACAAGATTTGCGGGAGCGGGTAGTTCAAGGTGCTTCTCAGCGGCTTCGTCCGGTGCTACTAACGGCTTCTGCAGCGGCCCTCGGTTTTTTTCCTATGGCTTTCTCTACTTCTGCAGGTGCCGAAGTACAACGTCCCCTAGCTACGGTGGTAGTGGGTGGATTAATAACGGCGACCATACTAACTCTAGTCGTACTGCCTTTACTATACATCACCTTTGAAAAAGCACAACCTCATGAAGCAACTAATTAATATTGGATTTTTACTGGTAGGGTGTGTCACTAGTAGCCACGCTCAATCCTACATCACTTTGGAAAGCCTCGAACAGGCGGTTTCTATTGCCTGGGAAAACAACGCGGGCTTACAGGCTTCGGTACTGGAGGAAGAACGGCAGCTACAACTACAAAAGTCAGCCAGCTCACTGGATAAAACACAAATCTACCACGCCTTTGATGAGAATAATATTGCCCCTAATGATCGTGCCCTCCGGGTGTATGGAGTTCAGCAAACTTTTCCCTTTCCTACGGTTTGGGGTAGTCGAAAGCGACTGTATCGCCTGAATACCCGGGTGGCTCATACTGAATATCGAATGAGAGAGTGGGATCTGAAACGTAGGGTTTCTCAAGCTTACAGCGAAGTTACTTATCACCAAAACCGGCTGCATCAACTCTTCTTCTTAGATAGTCTGTACGCAGAGTTCCAACAAGCCGCCACGAAGCAGTATACCTTAGGAGAATCGGGTTACCTGGAAAAAATTACGGCTACCAACTATTACCAGCGGATTCATTTGAAGCATTTACAAGCCGAGGAAGCGTTGAGTATGTCGTATGCGAAGCTAGGATCGGCTTTACAAGTCGAAGACTCAATTCAAGTGGCTTACGTCCCGCTAACGCAAATGACTGTGCCCGATACATCAACTGCGGCTCTGGCCTCAACCTACGTCAACCTGGTTCAGCAACAAGCGGAAGCGAACCTTCGTTTACAGCGACAATCCTTGCTGCCGGATATTTCAATGGAATATTTTCGCGGCTTTAACCGGGGGGAGAACGCCCGAGTCTACAACGGTTATTCACTAGGGCTATCGGTTCCACTTTGGTTTGTACCTTTCACTCATCAAATTCAGGCTGAGAAAATACGGGTTGCCCGGGTAGAGCAGGAAGGTCGCCACTACTTACAGCAGCGGGAAGCCCACCGCAACCAGTTACAAGCTTCCCTCAACCAGTACCAGCAAGCTATTCAGTACCTAGAAGAGAGCGGGTTGCCTTCGGCTCAGGAAATGCAGGAAGTGGCCCGTAAGAGCTATCAGTTAGGCGAGATCAACTATCTCAATTACATCCAGATTTTGGAAAGTGCTACCAATAGTCAGCTAGAATATTTGAATAATCTGAACGACTACAATCAGACTTTCTGGGAATTATATTATTTAACCAGTCTACCTTAAGACGACATGGACTTACGAATTTTTATACTGTTCCTAGTGGGACTAATGGCCTGCCAACAACAAAACTTATCTTCTGGCGAAGAAGAAAATGCTCGACCTAGTCCGGATAGTGCATCTTCGGTTTCGTTGGCTTCTTCTCAACTCACTACCGCTGAAATACAACTGGGGGTACTGCAACCGCGAAGTATGAGTGGGATTACGGAGGCTGTGGGCTACTTAGATGCTCCGCCCCAGCATCGGGCTATTGTATCACCGATGATGAATGGCTACGTGAAGAATACCTCGTTGCTGGTAGGGGATCAGGTGAAAAAAGGACAGACGTTGGCCGTACTTACCCATCCGGACTACGTAGCTATTCAGCAACAGTACTTGGAAGAAATAAAACAATTAGACTACCTCCAATCGGAGTACGAGCGGCAGACGGCACTGGATCAGGATCGTATTAATGCGAAAAAGAACCTTATAAAGGCTACATCCGATTACCAAGCTGCTCAGGCAAGAATTGAGGGATTGCAGCAGCAATTAGGTATGCTGGGCTTATCTCCTAAAAAAGTTGAGCGAGGCACGATTACTTCCGAAATTCGCTTGGTATCGCCCCTAAACGGTTATATAACCCAAGTGAATAGCACGATTGGAAAACTGGTATTGCCCGGTGAAGAACTGTACGAGATTATCAACCTAGAGGACCTTCACGTGGAAATGAGCGTGTTTGAGAAAGACTTACCTCAACTACGTATTGGGCAGCCATTTTCGTTTACGTTGACCGGTTCAGATCAGCAATACTCAGGAAAGGTTTATCTCATCGGAAAATCTTTGTCGAGTGAAAACCGAACCATTCAAGTGCATGGACACCCTGACGAAAACCATTCATTTTTCTTACCGGGAATGTACGTGACCGCCACTATTTATACCGGGGCAGATTCAGTATGGGCACTACCCGAACAAGCCGTTATTACGGATGATGAACAAAAGTTTGTATTCGTTAAGCAATCAAAAGGGCAATTTGCCAAAGTTTCCGTGCAAACCGGTAGGGTTGCTCAAGGATGGATAGAAGTAGCTCCTGACGAAGAGTTAGAAGTACAAGACAGTGTGGTCGTTAGCGGGGCGTATTATTTGTCGGCTGCTTCCGGGCTACGAGAGTAATTTCTCAAATGATTAGGCTCATCAATTCAGGCGGTGATCTAGATCATCAAATATTATCTTTAGAATCAGCATTAAAGACGATCTCTTACCAAGATCATCGTTATTGTGCACTTAAGAAAATAGAGAATTATGAATAAAACGTTTCGTGTCGCTAAAACATAGATAACTCACCTTACTGGCAGCGCTGACCTGTGTCAGTGAGGTCTTGTTCGGAAACATTCAAATTGGGCTATCGTACTTCAGAAAACAATAAGCTATGAAACAAGCAATTTGGATATTAGCTTCGGGGCTTATGGGTAGTGAGTACAAGTTAAAAGTTATAAGGTTTAACTTACTCATATCTTAGTGTCAGGAAGTACAG
>JGI12210J13797_10633842_pt1 | contig 23878 bp, 20 predicted proteins | sample ElkSlonscriptome_3_FD_13797 | JGI IMG/M metagenome (IMG submission 13797)
TTCCTCTGTTGAAATGTAGACGACTTTTATCTACCCACCCCTGATGATTATAGATAAATTATCAATTTACATCTGGGAGAAAGTTATGTCTTTACTGGGTTTGCTGATCTGGATCATCGTCGGCATCATCGTTGGGGTGATCGCCAAAGCTATTTATCCTGGGCACCAAAGAGGTGGATGGCTTAGCGCATTGATTCTAGGAATAGTAGGTTCCTTCATTGGAGGAACAATTGCGACTCTTATCACAACAGGCAGTCTTGCGTTGACTACTGCGGGTCTAAATATCCTAGGTATCATCCTGGCAGTTTTAGGTGCCTTGCTCGCAATTTTCATCTGGCAGCAAGTTACTAAGCACGCTTAAATACAGACTCAACGAGTGCACAACATTAGCTGCTGCCAGCCCCTAGAAATCATCGCTTTTCTAGATTTGAATGCATCGTTTAACTGAACATTGTTTTAAACTTGTTTCAGTTTGTGAAAACCTGCCAAGCGGTTCAAACGACTTGGCAGGTTTAGCTACAATTATTAATGAGCACCCTCTTATCTGCTGTAAAACGTAAAATGCGTCGTTGGCAAGCAGATGTACTATTACTAAATTAGCCAAGTCAATATATGACATAGATGACTCATCTGCGTCGTAAATTCTCACAGAGTAAGAAAGCACCGACATTAGCACCTCAATCCATTGTTGAACTGTTGAGGCGTCTGCTACGCCTTGGTAGCAGTCTGTGTCTTACGCATCTCCGACAATAAATAGAAGATCTTTTCAGTCTTTTCAGTTTCAAACTCACGCTCTTTAAGACAACACTTTAGGCCGGGAGTCAGTACCATGACCCTTATATACATTCTTCTCAGCCTTGCATTAGCCACTACGGTTCTTACTGTCGTTGGCAGAGCCATTGCGCCCGCTCCACCTGTGAACCTATCTGATGAAAAGATCCGGCAGCTCGTACAGCAAGGCGATCGCGAACAAGCGATTGATTGGTATTCTCAACTGCACGGAGAAGATTTCAACAAGGCGAAAGCAGCCGTAGACGAAATGATTAGGCAACTATAGTGATCGTTTTATGAATGTCTCAAAGTTTGCAATAAATAATAAACTCGGGCAGAGCTAAACAGACAGAATGACTAAAAAAATGAGAAGTTAAATATTCCAACTATCAAAAAGCGATCGCAAATGCCAACGGGCTGCGATCGCTTTTTGATGTTTGTTTATGCTTTTAATAAACAAGCCGAATTCTGTAATCAGGATCGACGACAATTAGTCAATCGCCTTCTTCATATTGTCCTTGACATCTTCACCCGCGTGGCGAGCTTCCGCCTCCGCTTGCTTGGTCTTACCTTTCGCCTGCTGTTCTGGATCGCCTGAAACGTTTCCAGCAGTTTCTTGAACCTTTCCTTCAACGTTTTTAGCAGTTGCTTTAGCTCTATCTTCAATAGACATAAACGTTTTTCTCCTTTTTTTAATCTAGCCTCAATGTACGAGATTTAACCCAGCTTCCCCATCCCTCATGGGTGTGAAGTTGAAACGGGCAGTCTCTACAAAATGGCCTAGAGACCGAGTTTTGCCTCCGCGACAAATCAAGATGCGATAGGCTTATTGAGAGCTAGCGGCTCGTCCGTTCAGCTCTGCATCGTTATATCCCTGGATTACTCCGAGTCCATGAGTCACCCCATCGACTTTCTCAGCCAACTCAACGCGTCTCAACGTCAAGCCGTTGAGCACTACTGCGGGCCGCTTCTTGTGGTCGCAGGAGCCGGATCAGGCAAAACTCGTGCGCTCACGTTTCGCATTGCTAACCTGATTCTCAACCATCGAGTAGACCCCGAGAATGTTTTGGCGGTGACGTTTACCAACAAAGCCGCTCGTGAGATGAAAGAGCGGATTGAGAAGCTATTTGCAGAGCAAGAAGCTTTGGGTCGCCATGGGAAGCCCTTGGAGGCGTTGGGCGATCGCGACCAAATGAAGCTGCGATCGCACGTCTACAAAACCATTACGAAAGAACTGTGGATTGGCACATTCCACGCTCTCTGTTCGCGAATTTTACGCTTCGACATTGAGAAATATCAGGACGAGCAGGGGCACAAGTGGACGAAGAACTTTTCAATTTTTGATGAGTCCGATGCCCAAAGTTTGGTGAAAACCATCGTCGTTCAGGACATGAATCTGGATGACAAAAAGTTTGATCCTCGCTCGGTGCGCTATGCCATCAGCAATGCAAAAAATCAAAGCTTCTCTCCTGAAGAGTTCGAGCAGGATCAGCCCAATTTTCGCGGACGCACTATCGCTGAAGTCTACCGTCGCTATCAAAAAGGGCTTGCGGCCAACAATGCCCTCGACTTCGACGACCTGATCCGAGTCCCGGTGCAATTATTCAAGCAAAATGAACAGGTGCTTGCCTACTGGCACAAGCGATTTCGCCACATTCTCGTAGATGAATATCAGGATACAAATCGCACCCAGTACGATTTGATTCGACTACTCGTGACAAATGGTGCCGACTCTCATACTTTTGACGACTGGCACTATCGCTCTGTGTTTGTGGTGGGAGATGCTGATCAGTCCATCTACTCGTTTCGCGCGGCTGACTTTACCATTCTCATGGATTTTCAGGGCGACTTTGGTGATGGATTGCCCGACGACGATACTCGCTCGATGGTGAAGCTAGAGGAAAACTACCGTTCGACTGAAAACATTCTCCAAGTTGCGAATGAACTGATTGAAAATAACACCGAGCGGATCGATAAGGTATTGCGTCCTACACGGGGAGCGGGCGAAACCGTTTACTGCTACCGAGCCGATGATGAAACAGCCGAAGCTCAATTTGTGGTTGGAACCTTGCGCTCCTTAGTTGCCGAAAACCCTGAGCTGAGCTGGAAAGATTTTGCCATTCTCTATCGCACCAATGCCCAGTCACGCACGTTTGAAGAGTCGCTGACACGCCACAACATTCCGTATACCGTCGTCGGTGGACTGCGCTTTTACGATCGCCGCGAAATAAAAGATGTGTTGGCCTACCTGCGAGCGATCGCCAATCCGGCTGACACCCTCAGTATCAAGCGCGTGATCAATACACCTCGTCGTGGTGTTGGAAAAACGACGCTAGATCGGCTCGAGACTGCTTCACAACAGCTTGGCGTTCCCTTGTGGGAAATTTTGCAAGATGAAACCTCGGTAAAAACGCTCGCTGGGCGATCGTCAAAAGGAGTGCTGGCCTTTGCAGAGGTCTTGAAAACCTGGCAAGAGCAAGCTACAGAGAAGTCTGCTTCTGAAGTCGTGCAGGGGATCTTGGAAGATTCGGGCTATGTGCGAGACCTTAAGACTCAGGGCACTGATGAAGCTGACGATCGCCTAGGCAACGTCCAAGAACTTTATAACGCAGTGCTTCAGTTTGAGGAAGAGAATGAAGAGTCAACCCTGCCCATGTTTTTGGCAAATGCATCTCTAGCCTCAGACCTCGATGGATTGAACGAAGGTAAAGACGAAGTGTCTTTGATGACCCTTCATTCTTCCAAAGGGTTAGAATTTCCGATTGTCTTCCTAGTGGGCTTAGAGCAGGGACTGTTTCCTAACTATCGCTCAATGGATGACCCCGCTTCTTTAGAAGAAGAAAGACGCCTCTGCTACGTCGGCATTACTCGCGCCAAAGAAAGACTCTACATTACTTATGCCCGCGCTCGTCGCCTCTACGGCTCTCGCGAACCCGCGAGTCCTTCGTTGTTTTTAGGCGAGCTGCCGAAAGAACTGCTGTTGAGCAACCTATCGTCAGCGATTCCCCGTCGCTATGCAACACCGATGCGCGACAGCAAAAAGAGTCAAGCTGCCGCCCTAAAACAATCGCCCAAGGCCATAGCCGAGGGCGAAGTCTTCACAGTTGGCGATCGCGTCATTCACTCCCAGTTTGGCCCAGGTGAAATCACCCATGTTTTTGGCGCGGGCACAAAGATGTGCCTTGCGATCAAGTTTCCAAGCCAGGGTCAAAAAATCATTGATCCCAAGTTGACCCCTCTACAGCGAGTCATCGACGGCTAATCGAAAAAACGATGCCAACAAGAGGAGACCGGATCAATCCACTGACCCAATTTACCAAAGAGCAGGAACGGGGCCTGAACGCTGTGGAACGACTTGAGGTGCGGGAATGGGTTGACGGAAGCCCAGATTGTCAAACTGACGCTGACCAATCTCTGAGATAGGAGTCAGAATCAGAGAGGTCGCATAGGGAGTCTCCAAATCGGGGGTTCGAACCCGAGGCGTTGTGGAATATTGTGCCTCTAGCAGCTCATCATACAGATCGTTAATCGCGTCGCCATCAGCAGTCATCTCATTTTCGGGAAAGCCGATACCGAACAGCCAGCTAACTTGCCGAGGCAAGGAGCGGTTGTTGTAGAAGCTCTCATCGTGAGAAAAATATTCGTCTTCGAATTCTTCAGGAATGGTCTCGTAAAGACGCAACCCGTCCGGTTCGTTGAACACGATACTGCTTTGAGTGTAGATGACGTCTCGCTCTCCTACATTCTCAAGATTACCTTCAACGAAAATGACCTCCTGCGCCCGTAAAGGCTCAGTCCCTAGAACAACGCCAGTGGCGATCGCCAATGCTGATAGCGTCAATGTGCTAAATCGATTCATGTCGGAACTCCTCATACCCCATATACACCAGGACTTCATCGAGTGATACCCCATGATAGAAGCAAAGACCTGAGAATGTCGAAACTACTTTGGTGGAGACAGCCTAAGGAGATCGCCTGAGGTCATAAATTCTGCTAAAAGTTCAATAGCAATAATGCTAGCGCCTGTCACTTCTCGCCAATTTTTCGTCACGAGTCAATGGGCCGACATCTCATACAAGAATTCACCAAAAGCCTTGAATTATCTACATCTGGTAAAATTGCCTACTGACTTTTCAACGTCAAAAATTTTACAATTATAGGACTGCGGGGTAAATCCTGAGAAAGATTTTAAAGCAATTTTAAGTACTTACATTGAAAATATTAAAAAATGTTGCTAGCTTACAAGTGTTGGCTACTCACATGATAAAGAGGCAAATATGCTAGGTATTCCTACTCCTGCTCCCATGTCCGCTCAGGCTCGTGCTCAAGATTTGAAAGCTCGCCTCGACTGGGGAGAACCTGCACTGACTATTATCGATGCGCGCGATCGCCCTTCTTTTAACGAGGAGCACATTACTGGTGCGATCTCAATGTCGATGAGTAATCTTGTCGAAGCCGCTCAGGCGAATCTAGAACTTGACCGCGATATCTACATTTATGGTGTAGCCGATGAGGAAACAGCAACCGCTGCTCAGAGTCTGCGTGATGCTGGCTATCTCAAAGTAGCTGAACTGCGGGGCGGACTACCGGCATGGAAAGCCGTTGGATACCCCACCGAGACGGGCGCACCAACAGGAGCGTAAGCAACCTCAGCTTGTATTGCGCAAAATAAAAAATGGCCTGTGCTCCGGTCTAGAGTGCAGGCTCTATCGTGTCAATCGCCAGGTTTGAATTTTGTTGCTCCCCTTTCCTCCGGCAAAAAGTTGCCAGGTTGGCCCTTCAAACTTAACGGCGATCGCATTGACAAACGTTCCTTCCCAGGGAATGGAGATTTGCAGCTCACCCGATGAAACATCCCAAAGCTTGATCGTCTGATCCGCGCTGCTACTGATTAGAGTTCGCCCGTCTGGACTGAACAAAACGGCGTTGACATAGCTTTCGTGTTCATCTATTGTGCGAACTTCGATTTCTGTTCCCAAGTTCCACAACTTGATTTTGCCGTCCGCCGCACCACTCGCCAGCCATTTTCCATCAGGACTAATAGCCAAATCATTAACAAAGGAGGTGTGTCCGAGAAGCTGGCTGACTTCCTCCCCCGTTTCTAAATCCCAGACTTTGATAGTGGTATCGGCTGATCCGCTAACCAACGTTCTTCCCTCAGGGCTGAGCGCGATCGCATTGATGAAGCCACCATGTCCTACGAGAGTTTGTCGTTCTTCACCAGATTGCCAGTCCCAGGTTTTTATGGTGCGGTCTGCACTAGCGCTGATAAGAGTCTGTCCATCGGAGGTGAACCGTAGATCGTTGATCGACTGTTCATGCCCAGTTAACGTTTGCAGTCTTTCTCCTGTTTCGATATCCCACACAACAATGTAAAGATCGTCACCACCGCTCGCTAGGTATCGATCGTTTGGGGAAATGGCTAGCGCATTGATGGGGTTCTCATGTGCGTCGAGAGTTTGCAGAATACTCCGATCGACCATGCTCCAGAGGTAAACTGTGCGATCATCGCCTCCACTGGCAAGAATCTGCTGATTACGGCTCAGAGACAACTCATCCACAGCGCTATCGTGCCCTGTAAGAGCGATCCCCACTTCATAAGGCTCATCCTCGATCGAGCCTAGGCGGCCCAGAGGGAAAGACACAACGCCCTGTTGCTCCAGTATCCACAACGTTGGAATGCTGGCGATCGCCACACACAGCAGCCCCAACAGCCACCCCCACCGCCGAAGGAAAGAAGCCCGCTCCTGCATAAAAGTAAGCGGTGGTTGCGCAATGGTTTGAGGAGGTAACGGCAACTTCTTTGCACCCGCTCCCAAACGCTGAGAAAACACTGCACTATTGTTCTTACCAGCCTTTGTTTCACCTGTCGCTTCTTCTAGGGTTGCTTCCCGATTCACGCCATCAAAGCCAGATTGGACGAGGCGATTTAGCTCACTCATCAACTCATCGGTTGATTTAGGGCGATCGGCAGCGCGGGGAGCCGTAAGGCGATCAATGAAATCAGCAAGCTGCGGCGAGACATGAGGTGCATATTGCCGCCAGTGCATCTGGTTATTGAGCGAATCGTAGATATCGGGGGTGCTCGGACTCTTGCCTGTCAACAAAAAGATGAACGTACAGCCCAGCGCATAAAAATCAGACTGAGGGACGGCCTGTCCGCGCTCTTGCTCTGGAGGCGTATAGCCCGCAGAACTAATGCGAGTAATACCTCCAGTACCACCCAGTTGCGCAAAATACGTATAGGTCATCTCACGAGCGGCACCGAAATCAACCAGCACAAGCTGACCACTCGATCGCAACATGATGTTTTCAGGTTTGATGTCACGGTGAAAGTAGTTTTGCTGATGCACTAGATGCAGAATCTTTGCAAGCTGCTGCAACCAATTGAGTGCTTGCTCATCACTAATGGGATATCCACCCTGCTGCCGCATCCATTCCAGCAGATTAGGCCCATCAATTTTCTCCATCACGAGGCAGAGCATAGGATTGCCTTCGCGAGGCAAAAACCGAAAGCACCCATCCGGTTTGACCAAAGGGATGCCAGGATGACGGAGACGCGACAACACTTCGGCTTCTTGTTCAAACAGCTCAACCGCTTTGGAATTCAGACTGTGCCGTTCTTTGAGCACTTTAAGAACTTTAGGAGTGCTGCGCTCAAATGCTTCATACACTCGCCCAAAGCCACTGGTGTCACTGAGTAGACGCATCACACGATAGCGATCTTGAAGCACTAAATCAGACCCACAACTCTGACAAAATCGAGTCGAGTCGTTTCCGGGGTGATCAGAATGAAGGCAACGAGGATTGATGCAAAGACTCATGACTGGCGACTTAATAGATGCATCCGAAGAAGCATGCCCAACGTCATCTAGCGTTCGATCGCCATTATTTCATGTCTAACTACCACTACGATGAAGCGCGCACAATCCTTATTTTGATATCTTTGGTTCTGCAAATTTCTCTATCTTCGCAGAGAGCGCCACAAGCGGCTCAGAAGTTTTCTCCAAGAACATAAATAATATACTTCTGCTGTGCCTTAAAATGTTATGCCTTAAGAGAGTATAGCAATGCGCAGATAGGTGAGGACAGATATTGATGGAGAAGCCGCGCGGTGTGCGGCTTCTCCATACACTATTGGTTTTATATCAGCGTGTAGCGCTATATAAGTATATTCGAGCGGCCTTTTGGATAAACTTTCCCCAAACAGCATTGGATCCGCGACATCTGGATTGTGAAACCTCTCCGCAGTGCAGATGACTGCTTTACGATGACTCTTCAGAACCGCCTTTTAAAATCAGATTCCTGGCCTTAGGAGCCCGCTCGCTGGCCTCAGCCATGACGGTTTCCATACTTTCCAACATTTCACCTGGATGATTTTCCAGTACTTTGGTGGAAAGGGCAACTCGACGACGAACCTCATCCAGATCGAGAATGATAGCCTTGATTTCCTGTCCCGCTTCGAACAGGGTGTTGAGGGACGCAACATAGTTTTTGCTGACCTGGTTGATGTGAAGCAACCCGGTCACACCATCAAAATCTACAAACACTCCGAAAGGCTTGATTCCAGAGACTTTGCCTTCAACCAGCTGTCCCACCTCTAGCTGGCTGAGACTAGCAGCTTGCCGAGCTTGTCGCTGAGACAGCACCAAGCGCCGTCGATCGGGATCGACTTCTAACAAAGTAACCGTAACGATTTTGCCGAGTAGTCCTTCAGGATTGTCGCGCTCTGCCAAGTGCGATCGCGGAATAAAGCCGCGCAGTCCGCTAGCATCGACGGTGACACCACCCTTGTTGACCCCACCAATGCGAACTTCAAGACTCTCACCACTTTCTTGCATTTCTAAAAAGCGATTCCAGAGCTTGCGAATTTCGAGCTGCCGGATAGAGAGAGTCACCTGACCTTCGGAGTTTTGCTCCCGAATAATCAAAAACTCGTATTCCTCTCCGACTGGAAACTCATCTTCCAACTTAGAAACTCGTTTGAGAGATGCTTCGTCAACTGGAAGAAATGCAGCTGCCTTCCCGCCCACGTCAACATAGACCCCATCGTTGTCGTGGCTATGAATTACACCTCGAACGACATCTCCTCGCTGAAGCGAGTAATCATGTTGCTCAAGTGCTTTTGCAAAATCTTCAGAAGAAAATGACAAACCAGCCTCCTGGGGACAGCCTCACGTCTAGACTTGTCCATTTCAATTTATAGCGATTCTTGCAGGGTGTGGAACACTCAATTTTTTGTGGTCGCCTTCACGATGCAATACCTTCAGAATGCAGTATCGTACCTCATTCTGGAGTTGACTGAGTACAGCACGCTCTCTTGCTAGAACCCTACATGCAGCCTTTGACCGATACAGTGTTCCCACTATAATCAATTCCTGTAGGTTTCTTCCACAGAATAAGTAATCTCTGCGCGACAGCGTTTATCTCTGTATCCAGTTGACGCTTTTCTTAGCCGTACTGCACAATTGAGAAGAAGTATAAAGTTTTGTAAAAGAATTGCATCATGACAAATCCTCAACCCACCGTTACTCCTGACTTGCAAGAGCCGAAGTTTGGATTCAATAGCTATGCTGAGCGGTTGAATGGCCGTGCAGCGATGATTGGCTTTGTCACAACCTTGGCTATCGAATACCTGACCGGACAAGGACTCTTGGCATGGATAGGACTGTATTAATCGAGCATTCGCTAAGCCTCCCTCTCGGAACATTCATTCATTGATAATCTTAAAGTAGCTGCGCTTGTTTAGCGTGGCTATTTTCGGTTTTGGGATTCAGAATTCTGACCTCGTTTTAAAGTGTCGTCTTGAGACATTGTCTCTATTTCTTTAGCACCCGTACGCTATATTCAGTTACTGCACATTTCATGGCCTTATCTACTCTTTCCCACCCCCCCCTCAAAATTGGGCAGGTTGCAACCCGGAGTGGCCTACCCGTCAAGACCATTCGCTATTACGAAGAAATTGGGCTGCTAGCGCCAAATGTAGAGCGATCGCCAGCAGGTTATCGCCTGTTCACACCTAACGTACTCAATCGGCTTGCGTTTATCAAACGGGCTCAGTCGTTGGGGTTGAGCTTGCAGGAGATTGGGCAAATTCTCAATGTTCATGATGACGGGCAGCTTCCCTGTGGAGAAGTGAAGCAGCACCTTCAAGAAAAGTTAGACTCTGTCAACGCTCAGATTGAGGCATTAGAAACGTTACGAGGCGAACTGTCAGGCATTTTGTCAGGATGGCAGGAAACACCCTCCCCAGAACAATCGGCGCGAACCATTTGTCCTAATTTGCAATCCTAATTTGCAAAGGTAGTCAGACGATTGTGAGAAAGAAATTTCGACAGTGCGACGATTCCTGCTTCGCATCTCCAACGAGATCGTGCTGATGATTGGCGATCGCCTAAAGTCTTCCAGTATAGTTGACAGGTAGTGTAGGCTAAGTAGACAAACGCTACACCTAGAGTCAATAACTCCAATACCGATAGGACTGCTGGAAATATGGGAACTGGTGCAAGAAGCTGGTGCTGGGTGGGATGCGTGCTGGTCGGAAGCTGGGTCGGCATGGGCAGGGCGATCGCTCTACCCAACGAAAGTGCAGCCGACTGGGAAAACATGCATGCCAATACTGCCGAAGTTCTTCCCTATCCCGAGCCAGAGCCGATTCCCCTCTACCCGGCATCTGAGTCGATTCCGGTCTATCCTGCTGTTACATCCGACGATGTAGCAGAACTGGACGAGTTTGGGTCTGGGTTAGGGACTGAAGCTAGTCCGACTGCCCGCTCTGAATTTCCGTCTATTCCTTCACATCCCGGAAATTCGATTTGGGAGATTGAGACGATTCTTCCTTATCCCGTGGAACCGACAGTTCAGGCTTTGCCGTTGCAGGAAGCACAACCTACAAATCCTGAGAATTTCTCTCCTGAGACTTCCAATACCGTTGTTGATATTCAGATTCGCGGTGTCGATGCCGATTTGCGCCAGGTGGCACAAGATGTAATTCGTCTCCAGCCAGGGGCGATCGCCACGCCAGATCAGCTTCAAGCCGACGTAACGGCATTGGAAAACGTTGGATATTTTACCTCCGCCTCTGCGACAACGGATCTTCAGGCCAATGGTGTCGTTGTGCTCTATGAGCTAGAACCGTTGGTGGTGCGATCGCTCCAGCTTTTGGGCGCGCAGGCACTGCCATCCGAGATTTTTGACCAAGCTGTAGACCCTCAAGACAACCAGCCCATTAGCCTACAGCTCTTAACTGAAGCAGCCGATGAGATCAACGCCTGGTATTTTGAGAACGGCTACACCCTATCAGGCGTGTCAGGATGGCTCATCGAACCGAATGGTACGGTCGTGTTTGAAGTCACCGAACCGGTTGTCCGAAACATCGTCATTGAGTTTGCAGAAGAGGGACGCACCGTTGATGAATCAGGCGAACCCATCGTAGGACGAACCCGTGAAGACTTCATTCGACGAGAACTCCGTACTGAGCCGGGCACCATTTTCAACCAAAACGAAGTAGTCGAAGACTTAGAAACTCTCAATCGTCTGGGGGTCTTTCAAATCGCGACAGTCGCAGTCGATGTGGATGACTCGCCTGAACCTCCTGTCGTAGACGTGACTTACCAAGTCGAAGAAGGCTTTAGCCGCAGAGTCCAAGTGGGCGGCGGCATCAGCACCGAATTAGGCTTGTTTGGCTCAGTCAACTACCGCGATCGCAACTTTCGCGGTGTTGGCGAAGATTTGAACCTGGGTGTCCAAGCCGGAGGACGAGGACTGGAATTTAACACGGGCTTTGCCAGTCCCTATCGCGATAGTCAGCCCAATCGGTTGGGCTACAGCATCAACGGCTTTCGCAGCAACTATCGCTCCCTCACGTTTAGTGACGAAGTCGCACTCGAAAACGGTGACAATGCCCGTGAACAAAGGTTTGGGGGCGGCGCATCAGTTATGCGTCCCCTAGGCGAATGGGACGCAGAGCTAGGGCTCGACTATTCGCGGATCAGTATTCGTGATGATGATGGCGACATTGCCAACCGAGATGAATTCGGCAACCAGCTCACGGTCAGTGACTCAGGCATTGATGATCTATTGCTACTAGGCTTCAGCGTCACCCAAGACGAGCGAGTTAATCCATTTAATCCCTCAGGGGGCTCAATCCTAAGACTCAGCACTGAGCAGTCTCTGCCTGTTGGCAATGGCAGCATTTTGATGAATCGACTGAGAGCCAACTATGCACGATATATTTCTACAGACTTACTCGGTTCTGGCTCGGTGCAAAACCCAGAGGTGTTCGCTTTCAACCTTCAGGGGGGAACTGTTTTAGGAGAGTTGCCTCCCTATGAAGCGTTTGACCTGGGTGGCATGAACTCCGTACGCGGCTACGAAGGAGGCGGAATTGGCAGTGGTCGCAGCTATATCCTGGCCTCAGCGGAATATCGGTTTCCCATCTTCTCCATCGTTGGCGGCGTTCTCTTTGCTGATGTTGCTTCAGATCTGGGAACAGGAAGTAGTGTAGAAGGAGATCCTGCAGGGGTTCGCGATAAACCCGGCACTGGACTAGGCTACGGCTTTGGTATTCGTGTGGGTTCGCCTCTCGGTCTCATTCGTGCCGATTTTGGTCTTAACGATCAAGGCAGCAGCCGGATTCATTTTGGGTTTGGCCAGCGATTTTGACTTTGCCCCGTCCAATTCACAACCCGATATCTGGTTCTAATTCTGTGCTCCAAGACATTGAACAGAGGTCATCAGTGTTTGGTGCAAGGGATATCGCTATACTGTAGAGCAACAAAAAGCCTCAATAAGCCAATCACCATTGGATGCATTTGTTGATACAGAGTTGACACAGAGCTGTTTGCATAGTGTCAGGTGTCAACAACTAATATCAGCTATCTGTGCTGACTTGCAATTTGACTACGTGGGAGCATCTTCAAACAAAGTATCGATTCAAAACAATCGATGAAGGTTCCTGAAAGGACTGCGGATGACGATCCTCAACCTGCGAAAGCTAAAACATGCTTCGAATCGCTTCAGGAACAACACGCACTAACTTGGAAGATATGTAAAGGATGAGAAATGATTCTTTCAAGCACTTTTTCATGCCCATACATCCTGTCTTTAATAAACGCGTTATTCCTGTTTAGTGTTTCTCTGTAATCCGATCGTAATTTGATGTGTGTTCTCCAGCTTAATTGGTTCCAGTTAGCATTTCGACTCAAAGGTTCTGTCATTCCTTCGATCGCCCCCCGTGCCCTATTCTGCGGCATCCTTGGAGTTATCGTTTCTGGACTCTATGCATACGGCATTCCGGTATCATTTCCGCTCAACAATCTGATTCCTGAATTAGTCTTAGGTCTCTTGCTCGTCTTTCGCACCAATACCGCCTATGAGCGCTACTGGGAAGGACGCAAGCTGTGGGGACAGATGATCAACTCTGTGAGAAATCTAGCGCGGCAGGTTTGGATTATCGTCCTAGAAAGAGATCGGCGCGATCGCGAACATAAACTGTCGATGTTGCGGTTGCTGGTGGCTTTTGCTGTTTCAGTCAAGCTGCATTTGCGACACCAGTCTCCCGACGAAGAGCTGAGAAAATTGATGAAGCGGGAGAATTTTGATCGGTTGACCAACATGAACAACCCGCCTCTCGAAATTGCCTTTTGGATTGGAGACTATTTGCAGTTTCAGCATCAGCGCGATCGCCTCAACATCTATCAGCTCACGTCTATGCAACAATCTCTCAATGAGCTTGTAGATATCCTGGGGGGCTGTGAGCGCATTCTCAAGACACCGATTCCTCCGGCTTACAGCATTCATCTCAAGCAACTCTTGATGCTCTACTGCTTCACGCTGCCATTTCAGGTGGTCAGCACGTTTGGCTGGTGGACGGGGTTAGTGGTTATCTTGGTTAGCTTCACACTGTTTGGCATTGAAGAAATTGGCGTTGAGATCGAAGACCCGTTTGGCCTTGATCCCAACGATTTGCCACTGGATGAGATTTGCAACACCATGTTGGCAAACATCGATGACTTGACTCAGCTTTCGCCCTGCACCAGTCCTGAAGCTCCGATTAAAACAGGCATCCCTGGAGTTAATCCATAGCACCGCTATGTTTCTACTAAGCTCATCTCGCTCAAGACCTAGACGAGGAGATGTTTCTTAGGGTGAGCGATCAACAACCAGAGAAAGCTTTTGACTTGGGGTGGCGATCGCTTAAAAGCCTATGAATCTGGGTTATCCAGACAATCATAGGCTTACTGTCAACTTCTCCGAACTCTGCAAAGTTTGCTGAGTCAACTCACAGCTGAAGGAGCAAGTGTCTGGACTGTTTTGCCAATACCACTTGCGTGGGTGAGAATCAGTGTCGCTGCCTCAGCTCTCAGATTTGCAATATTTCCGCTCGACGCATCATCCATGTCATCAGAAGATTGATCCAGCTTGACCTGCATCCGAACATAATTATCACCTAGGAGTGAATTGAGTTGATAATCGGCAGCGTCAGACACCCCATCAAACATGCAACTTAGCAAAGGTAGCAACCACCCGGCCTTACCCCAATCTTTGGCTGCATCGTAAGGAATAGGTCGAATGAGTTCACCTGTGCCCAGAGACAACACGAAAAACTCCTTCTCGTCAGGAAAGATGCGCTCGGCCTCGGCATAAGCAGACACCGAAGGCGAGTTGATAAAGACACCACCATCGATCAGATACTTAGTTTCTGTACCGATAGCAACTTTTGCAGGCTCAAAGTAAGTAGGAGCAGCGGATGTAGCGCGAGCAACCTCTTTCATCAAAACGTTGCGAAACTCATTCCGCCAGCTTTTGAAGAAAAGGGGCGTGCGATTTTGGATGTCGTAGCTAGAAATAAGAACCTTAGTCAAGCTTGCACCAAGAGGCTCATTCTGGAAGTATTCGTCTAAAACTTTTTCGAGTCCTTCGACAGCATACAGCTCATCGATGAAACCCCCAACAGAAGACACTCCTCTCCAGAAAGAACGAGGAAAGATTTCTCTGCCTCTCTCCTCATAAATTTCGACCAACTCTTGTGCTGAATATTTTGCCTTTCCATGGCCGTTGTCCTTGCTCAATCCAAGAGCCAAGATGCCTCCTGTTGAGGTGCCTGTGATTAGGTCAAAACTTTCAGCGATTGATTTGCCTGTATTTTTTTCGATCTGAGCGAGAACTAGCGCGGGAATAATGCCACGAATGCCGCCGCCGTCAATACTAAGAATTTTTTTCATATCAAATGATTACTCAAGCCATACGAAGAAACTGCACAACGAACTGATGGAGAGAAGTCGGATCAGATGTACAGTACACTTTCTTGGATAAGACTACATTTATTGATTTTCTGTCTCCGGAAATTTCATCTCTTCTTCAAATTGTCCACTGAACAAAGAGCGATCGCCCCTTCATAGCAGTTGGCGATCGCTCTCAACTTTCAGTCGAACTTTCGGAATTAGCAGTCTACGACTTGTTTTAGTCCATCCCTTCAATCGGCGCAAATCCTTGCCGCTGAACGTTTTCGCTCACATGGCGAGGCTCTAGGAACTGAAGCAGGTAGTCTGGGCCACCCGCCTTGGTTCCAACTCCAGACAGCTTGAATCCGCCAAAGGGTTGACGTGCGACAATCGCCCCAGTGGTGCTGCGGTTGATATAAAGGTTGCCCACCTCAAACTCGGTATAGGCTCGGTCGATATGGGACGGCGTGCGGGAATAGAGTCCGCCCGTGAGTGCGAAGTTAGTGTCGTTGGCGATCGCCAACGCTTCATCAAAGGAGTGAGCTTTGATCACCGCTAACACAGGGCCAAAGATTTCTTCCTGGGCAATCACATGGTCGGGCTGCACGTCCGTAAAGATCGTAGGGCCAACATAGTAGCCCGTCTCTGGAGTGTCCATCGACAACGCCAAGGTAGATTGCTCTTTACCCTTCTCAATGTATTCCTTAATCCGAGATTGAGACGTCGCGTCAATCACGGGGCCAACTTTGGTTCCTAGCTGTTCGGGACTGCCCACATTGAGAGAACGGGTTGCTTCGATAAGACGCTCGATAAAAGTGTCGTAGATCGGCTCCATCACAATGACACGAGAGCAGGCTGAGCATTTTTGGCCGCTGTAGCCAAAAGCCGAATAGACCACGCCCTGAACGGCCTGATCCAAATCCGCACTTTCATCGACAATAATGCCGTTTTTGCCGCCCATTTCTGCGATCACCCGCTTCATGTGCTTCTGCCCCGGCTTCAGAGTTGCAGCCTCAGCATAAATCCGACAGCCGACTTCTTGAGATCCCGTAAACACAATCATATGGGTGTCCGGATGCTTCACCAGATGTGCGCCAACACTGGAGCCTCGACCCGGCACATATTGGAAAACGCCATCGGGTATGCCTGCTTCTACGAGGATTTCTGTGATTTTAGCGGCGATCACAGAAGTGGTTTCAGCGGGCTTGAGGAGAGTACAGTTGCCTGTCACCAAAGCCGCCACCGTCATCCCTACTGGAATCGCGAGAGGAAAGTTCCAGGGAGAAATGACCACAACAACACCGCGCGGCTGATAGAGATAGCGATCAGTCTCCCCTGCCACGTCATAGACATAGCCTTTGTCGAGACGCTCCATCTCGGCTGCGTAGTAACGACAAAAGTCTGCCGCTTCTGACACTTCTGGATCAGACTGGTGGAGGGTTTTGCCCCCTTCCAATAACATCCAGGCACAGAGTTCGGCGCGACGGGCTTCGAGCAGATCTGCTGCTTTACGGATAATGGATGCACGCTCTTTGACCGGGGTTGCCTTCCACGACTTGAAGGCTTCTTTTGCCGCCTGCATTGCCTGTTCGGCCTGATCAACATTCAACAGACCCACTTTGCCAACAATCTCTGAAGGATTGGCTGGGTTCACAGAGTCGATCATTTTTTGGGTGTTTACCCGTTTGCCATTGACCAAAGGCAAATAGCTCTGACCCAACTGCTGCCGCACCTGCTGAATGGCAGCGATCGCCTGTTGACGCTGCTCAGCTTCAGCAAAATCAGTATCGGCAGAGTTTTGGATCAGAGTGTGAGAGGCGGTGTTGAGGGTTAAGCCAGAATCTTGACTGTCGGCATCATCCAACATTAACGGTGGAGCCAGCAGATCGTCTGGGGAGACATCGTCTAAGCTTTGCTTGATAAAAGAACTATTAGCAGTGTTTTCCAGCAACCGCCGAATTAGGTAGGACATGCCTGGAATTAGCTCGCCATAGGGACAGTAAACGCGGACTCGAAATCCCTGATCTACCAATGCTTTCGCTAGCTTGTCGGCCATGCCATACAGTACCTGAAGTTCGACCCGGCGAGGCGGAATCTTGAGCGCTTTAGCAATGGCGATCGCCTTGGCCTGAGAGCGCACGTTGTGGCTGCCAATGGCCGCATAGACAACCTCATGGTTTTCTAGCAGAGTCTGGGTCATCCGCTCAAAATTGACATCAGTGGACGACTTGTGACTGTAGACGGGCTGAGGCCAGTGATTTTGGCGAGAAATGATGGTTTCTTGATCCCAATAGGCTCCTTTCACAAGGCGAATGGTGACGGGTGTTCCCCGCTTTTTAGCCCAGTCGATCCATTTTTGAAGATCCTGTTCGCTGTCGCGCAGATAGGCTTGGAGGGTGACGCCGATATCAGAGCGATCGCGAAATTCCTCTTCCATCAAAATTCGCTGCAAAATCGCAATAGTCAGATCCTTATAGCGATACTGCTCCATGTCGAAGTGAACCATCGCCCCCAGTTCTTTCGCTCGGCGCAGCAGGGTGCGAATGTGATCGCTCACCTTAGCTTCACTTCCCGCTGCATCCAAAGGATCAAACTGAGAGTAAAACGCGGTCAGCTTGACCGACACTTGCACCTTCGACAGGGGAATGCCATCAGCTTCATCAACTTGCGGGACTTTTGACCAGCCCTTAGCTGCTTCAGTCAACTGCTGCATCAGGTCAAGATAGCGGGTCAAATAAAGCTCAGCTTCTTTTTCAGTAATCACCGCCTCGCCCAGCAGATCCACCGTAAAGCCCATTTTTTGCTTACGGAGCTGCTCAATAGTCTTAAGCGCCTGCTTCAGGTTCTCTCCCGAAATATATTTACGAGCAAGGGTTTCAACCCCGGTGGCAACGGTCTTAGCCGCGACCTGACCCGGCAAGGAATCAGGATCAGCAAAATTGAGCATTCCCTTGAGGGCACTAGGCAACTCCACAGAGGGATCAGTGAGATATTCCTGAAAATGACGGGCAACCTCTGCCTTGCTTTCGAGAGAGGGCAGACAGTCAATGAAACGAAACATCTGCACTCGTAACCCTGGATTGCCCATTGTCCAATCCAGCAGCTTGTCATCCCAGCGCATCTGATCGCGCATCTGAGCCAGCAGATTTTTCTTCTCTGTTGTCGCGCTCAGGAGTTGACGGGCGATCGCCTGTGTATCCTTCTCATAAAGATTTTGGGCGAGAGGAGAATCAGTTGGTCGAGAGGCTTGAATAACCACGGTAATACGTTCCCTTATCAATACAGTAAATCGGTTCAGTCGTTAGAAAAGAAAGTGCGATCGCACATCCAATGCTTCAACCACATCTAAAATGCATGGCCGTGAACCGAAAATTTTTAATTCGTCTTTTCTTAATCTTACGAAGGGCAGAAGCATCTTCTCGCGATAAATTCGCTCTTCTGTACTCTTCATAGTTGTTAAATTATAGTCTTCGAAAAATTTTCAAAGATCTTCCTAAAGAACCACGGCCACACCCTAACCTGCATCTGGCGCTTCAGGAGGTATTCAATATAACCAGTTTTTGATTTTTTTAACGTTGCGTAACCCTCTAGTCGTCCTGACTCCAATGAGAATCGCTCATGGCGGCGACTCCCTATCCCACCAACAGGTTCTCTTCTGGATACGTCACGACTCTCGGCTTCGGATCACCCAACAGCGCTGAGATTAGCAGTAAGACGCCCACTCGCCCGACATACATGGTGACAATAATCGCCAACTTACCTAATATCGACAAACTTGCAGTGATGCCCGTAGATAGTCCAACTGTGGCAAAAGCAGACACAACCTCAAAGAGCACCTGCATGAAATCAATATCAGGGTCGCTAAAAGCAATAAAGCTGGTAACGCTAATAACTGTGACCCCAGAGGCAAATACGACACCGACCGCTTTCATAATGAGTGAGTTTGGAATTTGTCGCTGATAGCACAACACTTCTTCTCTCGATCGCAGAACCGACTTCGTACAGCTATACCAAATTCTAAATGTAGTTGTCTTAATACCACCGCCTGTTCCCCCCGGATTGGCTCCGATAAACATGAGCGCAATGGTCAACAGCAATCCGGTGGTAGTGAACTGACCGTAGTCTACGGAGTTGAAGCCCGCAGTGCGAGGCATCACCGAATGAAACCACGACACCATCAACTTTTCGCTCAGGCTGAAGTTTCCAAACAAAGAACTGTTGCGATATTCAATAATGAACAGCGCCAGGGTTCCAAGAACGAGCAAAAAGAGACTGGTGCTGGTAGAGATTTTAAAGTTGAGCGAAAAGTAAGAATGGACGCGCTTCCCTCTAAGGCGATCGCGTCCCCAGGCAAAAAGCTCCATCATCACCTGATACCCCAATCCGCCTACCAAAATTAGAAACGGAATCACTATATTGATTGGGAGCGACGTGGCATATTGACTCAGACTGTCCTCAAATAGACTGAAACCCGCGTTGTTGAAAGCACTTATGCTGTGAAAAACAGCCAACCAAGCTCCGTAAATTTCCCCGTGGTCTTCTGAAAAGACGGGGTACAGGAAAAGAGCGCCCATCAGCTCAAAAACCAACGTCAAGGCAATGATTGACTTCACCAATTGCACGGCATTGGAGAGCCCTCCTAGATCTAACGATTTTTGAATCGCTAGCTTTTCTCGTAGGCCAAATCGCCGACCTAGCAAGATCAACAAGAATGTCGTAGCCGTCATGTACCCCAATCCGCCTAGCTGAATCAGCAGCAAGATAACCACTTCTCCAAAGAGGGAATGGTGAGTTCCAGTATCGACGACAATAAGCCCGGTGACACACACTGCCGAAGTTGCGGTAAACAGCGCAGTGACAAACTCGTTCCATTCGCCCGTAGCCGTAGAAAAGGGCAAGAGGAGCAGGGTTGTTCCTATCCCGATCAAGATCAGAAAACCTAGACAAATCGTGCGTGCAACTGTCATGTTTTGTGCATCATGGGTTACGAGTTCAGGCAGGCAAGAGACAGACTCAAAGCAGAATACAGGTTTTGGCTCTGAACCGAAAGACCTGGCTCAACATCTGCCATTCAAGGCACTATAGCAATGCACAGATAGGTTAGGACAGATATTGATGGAGAAGCCGCGCGGTGCGCGGCTTCTCCATCAACTATTGTTTTTATATCAGCGCGTAGCACTATAGAAGTAAAACCAGTTCTAGGCAACGAGCTTAGAGTCGAGGCTAAAGCGGTGTCCACTCCAAAGCCTGGGTTTGAGGATTGAGACTCCACCTCAACCACTGAGAGGAATGGCGCGATCGCTTAAGTGCTAAAGAAGCTGCGGAAGACCGCGTATCTGACGACATATCCGGCAGATACATCGGAAACGGTGGCAATCCTAATGCTCGACGAGGAGCCAACGTTGCCAGGGCGATCGCCTCTCCAACATCGCAAATGCCCCACTTTACTAAGTTTTGCACTCCGACCAGTAGAGGATGTGTCGTGCCTGCCAACGTTCCGTCTTCTAGCTGAGCCGTACCATTTTTGACCTGAATCTGACGAGTATCCCAAGGATAGGTGCCATCGGGTAGACCCAAAGGAGAGAGCGCATCGCTGACCAAAAATAGTCCTTGAGGATATCTAGATTCTGATGAGTTATTGGTGCGATCGCCCCGCCCCGCTCTTACCAGCAACTCCAGCATCGTCGGACAGACATGTTGGCCATCAGCGATCAATCCACAGGCGACGTTGGGATGTACCAATGCGGCTCCCAGCATTCCAGGCTTTCGATGATGCAAACTGGGCATCGCGTTAAACGCATGAGTCACCATTGTTGCACCCCGAGAAAAGGCAGCTTCGGCCTGCTCGACTGTAGCCTGAGAATGCCCCAAACTGACGACAATGCCGAGCGATCGCAAGTACGGAATCACCGTTCCTGTCGGGTCTAGCTCTGGGGCGAGGGTCATCACCGTTACGCAGTGGGCATGATCGCCCAACACATTTTTGATCCCATCAAGGGTCAGAGGTTGAAGATGCTCATCAGGATGGGCTCCCCGTTTTTCACGATTGAGGCAAGGCCCTTCGAGATGCACACCCCAAATTTGAGCAACACCAGGAAAAGACTCTTGTTGAATTTGGTGCTGAACTTTTGCAATGACGGACAGCGCACGATGGATGTTGGCGATCGCCGTCGTGACCAAGGTAGGCAAAAATCCATCGATGCCCTGACGACCCAAAAAACGACAGATTTCTAGGAGGGAAGCAACATCATGATTGTCAAGATCAGGGAAGGCGAGTCCTAGCGCCCCGTTGATTTGGAGATCCACTCCACCAGGCGACAGCCAGTCCCCATTCACATCCAAGCAATCCGCTGCGGGCGAGGTAGGGGAAGCTGGCAAAGCGGGCGATCGCTCTACAGAAATGAGCGCGCCTTGATCCGAGAGCATAACCGAATACAGTCCCTCATGCCCTGGCAATCTAGCATTCACTATCCGACGACTGTTTTCAATCTCAATAGGGTTGAGGTCATCTAAGCCAGTGACATTCAAGCTAGTGACATTACCAGTAGAATGAGCAACGGAATGCCCCGACTTCGACTCAGACTCCGGATCGGCATGAGTAGGGTTCAGATCCTGCATTAGCTTCAAATACCACTAGACATCGTCGGACAAATCTGTGAACGTGCTTTACACGAGTCCACTATGGCAGACCGTTCTTCCAGATTATTTCATCTCTGGGGATCACATCGGCACAATGGCGATGAGGAAAATGCTGTACCGAAAAGACTGTGCATCAGAAAATTCTGGATTCATGCTGCTAATCTCACATCACTGTTTTTGCGGTAATGAAGATCACTTTTAGATCATCTCTTGTGTCAACTCGGATTAAATTTGATCCAATTTTGAACTACTCTTCTTTAATCCAATTTCATAAAAAAGTTCGATGCTCTAATCTATTTTCATATTGTTTTTTGTCGATTTCGAATTCAATAAAAAGCTGAGCTGCGCTCAAAAGCTCTCAGTTTTTACCGCAATCGTCACACGACATAAGTTACTTATTGGTTCTATAAGCAAGTGATTGCTGTGCTTCTTTCTCACAATGTTTCTAATTGTCTGCGAGCGTAATCCTCGATGTCAGCCCCTACCAAAATTCCCGCGACGAGGTCTTCTTCCTCCCGTCCTCCGATGACCTGGAAAACGCGACTGCAAAGACTAGCTCAACCTGTTATATTGCTTGCGCCTTCAGGATTGTGGCTATTGTTGCTACTTGTAGTCCCAATGTTTCTGATCCTTGATATCAGCCTTGTGCCAGGACTAAAGCCCGATGATCCCACAGGCCCATACGGACTCGGCAACTATCTAAGAATTCTCCAACCCGTTTATCTGAAGGTGATTGGGCGATCGCTCTACTTCGGGGCAGTGTCCACCGTATTTTGCTTATTGTTGGGCTTTCCCGTGGCCTATTGGATCGCTCTCATGGCTCCGCAACGCTGGCGGAACTTGCTGCTAGTCTCGTTTGTGCTTCCCCTATGGACATCTTCCCTCCTAAGAGCCTATGCGTGGCGGTCGATTCTCAGTCCCCAAAGTGGCGTGTTGAATACGATACTCACAACCTTCAACCTGCCAACACAGGACTGGCTCAACACTCATACAGCTGTCTTTATCGGACTGACCTACAACTTTTTGCCCTACATGGTGCTCATTCTTTATGCGTCCCTCGAAAAGCTTGACCAACGACTGTTAGAAGCCTCAGCCGATCTTGGGGCAACTCCCCGTCAAACCTTTTGGAAAATTACAGTACCCCAGACCCTTCCTGGCATTGCTGCTGGCTCACTGCTGGTCTTCATCACCAGTATGGGAGATTTTATCGTTCCTGAACTGCTGGGCGGCACGGCTAGCATGACGATCCCGCGCCTCATCTACAATCAGTTTCTAGGCGCAGGACGCAATTGGGGCTTTGGCTCTGCCCTCAGCATGGTGCTGATTCTAGCAGTCAGCCTTTCCATTGCTCTCTTGCTAAAATATGGCGATCGCAATCCAGAGAGTTTTTCTTGATCGCCGGAACGTTCATCTCTCAAACGTTTAGTTTGTTCTGTCTTGGTAAACTCCCCAATCCTATGACAACGCTGTATTTAATTCGCCACGGTATCGCTGCTGAACGGGGAACCTACGCTGATGATGATGACCGTCCCCTGACCCAAAAAGGAATTCAAAAAACGGAGCAAATCGCTCAACGGCTTGTGGAACTGGAGCTGAAGTTTGACCTGATCCAAACCAGTCCTCTCGTCCGAGCTAGGCAGACAGCCACTATCCTGCATGATTACAAGCTGGCAAGTGTCATAGAAACCTCCGATCTCCTTGCTCCTGCAGGAAACTTACAAGCATGGCTAAACTGGCTCAAGCTCCAGCCCGAAGAGGCAGATCGAACACTGGCGTTGGTCGGTCACCAGCCCGACTTAGGAAACTGGGCAGAATCTCTCGTCTGGGGTTCGTCTAAAGAACGGTTAGTCGTAAAGAAGGCGGGGATCATCGGACTCACGCTACCACCAAGAGGTTCTGTAATCGGGCGCAGCGAGATGTTTTGGCTAACTCCTCCGCGCTTTCTGTTGTAGAGAGAAAACCCATGTATAAAAACGGAAGTTTGCGCGATCGCCCTTAGAGACGGAACTTACAACCGACAAGAGCGTCATCACTTACAACGTTGCGCGTTTCTTCTACGTTCGCAACTTCGATAAATGGCTGATATTTCAGCTTGGCTGTGCATCTCCATACGGAATACATGAAAAATATTCCTCATCAAAATATCTCTAATGTTTTGTGAGAGCTTTTTCCAAAAGATGTCCGAACTTGACATTTAAACGTCGAGAGACTTCAAATCATTAAATATTTCCGTAATATCTGGG
>JGI12210J13797_10005570_pt1 | contig 23836 bp, 16 predicted proteins | sample ElkSlonscriptome_3_FD_13797 | JGI IMG/M metagenome (IMG submission 13797)
GTCTCCGTCGTGCCGATCGTGTTGTAGTCCGAATAGCGACCGGCGGCCGATAGCTCGAGCATCTCGACGAAAGGCATGTCCGCCAGCAGCGGGACGCGAATTTCCCCGAACCCTTCGTAGACGCTGATGCCTTGACCGTCGGTAGGGGAGGGATTCACTAGCGCTGCGTTGTTGGTGATCACGTTCGGCTCGATCTGGAAGAAGCTGTCGGGCGTGAACTGCGATTCGTCGCGGCGATATTCGAAGCCGGTCGCGAAACCGATTGGTCCGCCGGGCAGTTCGAAGAAGTTTCCGGTATCTCCCGACAGGACGGCAAGGAATTGCTGCTGTTCGATCACAGTCGTGTCCAGCAGATTCGAAAACGCGAATTCGGCACCCGCGCCGCCGATGGAATTCGGGCCAAGGATGTTGATCGGAGCGCAGCGTCCATCGCCGATCTGGTAGGTTACCGGACGGGTCAGGCCGCCGACGTCGACCCCGTTGATGATGGTCCCCGGATCATAGAGCGGCGGACCGCCGACGAATTGCGAGGCGGGGGAGGGAGTTCCGGTCACTTCGGAACGGCAGACGATGTCGCCAACCTGGGCCGTGCCCGAATCGATCTGGATGTTTTCGCCATTGCGGATGGCATTTAGCGTACCGGATTCCGCAAAGGCGAAGATCGGATTGGTCCCGTCAAGATTGCCCTCGGTCAGTCGGACCGCGTCGATCGCTGCGAAATACCGGTCGTTGAGGCGCGCATTGCGGAAGGTATCGTCCACTTCGGTGCGGCCCCATCCGTAGGAGACCTCGAAATCGACGCGCGTGCCGGGAATTTCCCCGCGGAACCCGCCGGTCGCCCGGATGGTCGAACGCTCGACATCACTGCCCGAATTGGTTTCCGAGCCGAGATTGTCACGGGCGACGAAGATGCTCGGTGTGGAATCGGGGATCAGCGCATCGAGCACCGAGATCTGGTCCTGAATGGCCGTGGGCAGGAACGGGTTGTCCAGCGCGATCGGAATATCGTCCGAAAACGGGATCCCGGCGACATTGCTGGTTTCGGTGTACGAGAATTTCGCATCGGCGAAGAAGGTGATGAAATCGGTCACGTCGTAAGTCGTGCCGGCCGCGGCGTTAACCCGCGTCAGTTCCGGGACCAGCGTCAGGCCAGGAGCAGTGCCGCCGATGAAGATGCCGTCCCCGCCGCTCGCGTTGAACGCTCCGGTCGATATGCCGGGATTGAAGGCGCGCACATTGCCCGCATCGTCGATCACCTGCAACACCGGGATATCAGTGCCGGGGATGTTCGGGATCGTGTCCGTGGCCGGATTGAAATCGTTCACGAAGGACCGGAGCTGGCCGAATGGGAACGCAAACGGCGTCGGGTCGACCGCGATGGTCGATCCGGCGCTTGAAACCGGGAGGCGGCGATCGGGAACGAAGGCGAAGCTTGCATCGGGGTCGAGCCCGAGAAGGTTGTTGAGAAATTCGTTGCTTTGATTGAGCGATGCAAAGCCCGGGCCGGCGATGTCTGGTCGATCGCCGTTCAACAGCGAAGTCGAATGGGTGTAATCGACCGCGAAGACCGCGGTGCCGCGACCATCGGCAAAGGTGCCGCCCCCGGCGATCGAGCCAAAGAATTCCTCGGCATCGCCTTCATCGCTGATGCCGGTCTGCGCGCGAAATTCGAGCCCGTCGAAATCAGAGCCGTCGCGCAGCTGGAAGTTGACGACGCCCGAGACCGCGTCCGCCCCGTAAACGCCCGAAGCGCCGCCGGTGAGAACCTCGACGCTCTTGACCAACGATTGCGGGATCGCGCCGACATCCACCGTCGCTGTGCCCGCGATGCCGGGAACGTGCCGGCGACCATCGACAAGAACGAGCGTCCGGTTGGTGCCGAGCTGACGCAGGTTGAGCGTGCTCGCGCCGGTCAATGCGAGATCCTGCGCGCTCGATAGCGTCGCCGGGTCGGATCCCTGCAGCGCGGGGATTTCACGCAAGGTCTGAGAAATCTCGACCTCACCGGCGAGTTTGAATTGTTCGCTGGTGACGACCTGTACCGGACTGGCGAGGGATGTCGTCGAATCGGTCGCGATGCGCGACCCGGTCACGACGATCCTGTTCTCTTCTTCGAGCTCTTCTTCTGCAACGACGACCTGTGCCTCGGATGTCATCTGCGGATCGGAGGTCGTCTGGGCTTGGGCGGCGAATGGGAGCGCGCTGGCGGCAGCGAAAAGAAGAGCATTACGCGAGATTGTGATCGGCTTCATGAAGGTCCCCGTTATTGTGCGCAGATAATAAGCAAGCGTGGTTACAACGCCATGTTGCACTGCGGTAAAATCCTGAACGATCGTGGCGCTGTCAAGCAAACTAGTATTGGATAATTAGAATGAAGCGGCGAATGTGATAATTTTGTAACAATACGCAGCCGAGGGGCGAATTAAGGGAAATGCGACGATCGGCGGGAGCGTTGCGCCCAAAGCCTGCTTGACCCTGCTCCCATCTTACCCGAACAGGCAGGCAAGTCTGGCGAAGGGGAATCTCAAATATGACACGCATCATGCTCGGCCCGCTTGCGGCGATCCTTTCGCTTATGCTGCTGGCCGGTGGTCCGGCCACAGTGAGCGCGCAGTCATTCCTGCCGGCCGACCTCGATCCGGATATCCCGACGCTTGCCCAGACCGTCGGGCACGAACCCGGCACGCGGATTACCTCGCCGGCCGAGACCATGACCTACCTCGAGGCGCTGGCCGCCGCCGCGCCCGACCGGATGCGGATCGTCGAATACGCGACAAGCTGGGAAGGGCGCGACCTCAACTACGTCATCCTTTCCGCGCCACAGAACATCGCAAGGCTCGATGCGATCCGCACCGATCTGGCCAATGTCGCCGCCGGTCGGCCCAGTAATGGCGATGCGATGCCGGTCACCTGGCTGGCCTATGGCGTGCACGGCAACGAAATCAGTTCGACCGATGCGGCGTTGATGACGGCATATCACCTGCTGGCCGCACAGGATCGTCCCCGGATCGACAAGATAATGAACGACACGATCGTCGTCATCGATCCGATGCAGAACCCCGATGGCCGCGCCCGGTTCGTCAATCATTTCCGCGGCGCGGTCGGGATCGTGCCGGCGGCCGACCGACAGGCGGCGGAACACGACGAAACCTGGCCCAGCGGCCGGGTCAATCATTACATGTTCGACCTCAACCGCGACTGGTTCACGCTCAGCCAGCCGGAAACGCGCGGGAAGGTTGCGGCGATGCTCGAATGGTCGCCGGTCGTGGTCGTCGATGTGCATGAGATGGGCGGTGACAACACCTACTTCTTCTCCCCCGCGGCGGAGCCGGTCAATCCGAACATCACGCCCGAACAATTGCGATCCTACGAAATTATCGGACGCAACAACGCGGCATGGTTCGACCGCATCGGGGAGCCGTATTTCACACGGGAGGTCTACGACCTGTTCTATCCCGGTTATGGCGATACATGGAACGCGCATCAGGGCGCGATCGGCAGCACCTATGAACAGGGGTCTGCGCGCGGGCTGGTGTTCGAACGGCGCGATGGCACGACGCTGACCTATGCCGACGGGGTGCGAAACCACTTCGTTGCCAGCCTTTCGACGGCAGAGGCGGTGGCCGACAATGCATCGCGCTTCCTGTCGGACTATGCCGACTATCGCCGCCGGAACGCGCAGGGTGCCGCCGGACGCGACAGTTATGTTATCGATCTTTCCACCCGCCGCTGGAACGCGGAAACGCTGGGCCGCCGGCTCTCCGCCCAGGGGATCACGGTCCTGCGCCGCGACGGGCCAATCGATGTGTGTGGCCGATCCTATCCACAAGGATATCTGGCGATTCCGCAGGCGCAGCCCGCTGCGCGGCTGGTGCGTAGCCTTCTCGACGAGAACACGTCGCTACCGCCCGAATTCGTGATCGAGCAGGAGCAACGCCGATCCGAAGACCTGCCGCACGAACTTTACGATGTGACCGCATGGTCGGTCGGCCTGATGTCCGGTGTTGACGTGGCGACATGTGCCGGGGCCGTTGGCGGCGACACCCTGTCGAAGAACGCACCGATCGCACCGGTTGCCCAGGGCAGCGGCGATTTTGCGATTGCCGTGCCATGGACCGACAGCGGACAGGCGCGGCTCGTCACGCTCGCCCTGCGCGAAGGGCTCGAAGGGCGAGTTACGGACGAGGCGTTTTCAAAGAGCGGTCGTTCCTTCCCGCGTGGAACGGTCGTATTTTCTACTGCCGCGAACGATGCAGGGCAGATGAACCGGTTGCGCTCGCTTGCCAGAGAGATCGGTGCGCGCACGGTCGCGCTGGATTCGAGCTGGGTCGATGACGGTCCCAATCTGGGCAGCGCGGCGTTTGCGCGGCTTACCCTGCCGCGCGTGGCGATGGCGTGGGACGACGGAGTATCGCAGCTTGGCGCAGGGGCCATGCGCTATGTGCTGGAACGGCGGCTGGGCCTGCCGGTGGTGCCGATCCGCACGAGCTATTTCGGACGCGCGGACCTGTCCGATTACGACGTGCTGGTGGTCCCCGACGGTTCGCCTGCCTCAGCCATCGGCGGGGGCGGGATGGATACGATCCGGACTTTTGTCGAACGCGGCGGCGTGCTGGTGACGATCGGCAATAGCCTCACCGCGTTCACCAGCGGCGACGACGCGCTGCTGAATGTGCAGCGCGAAGCGGCGCTTGGCCGCGAACCGGATACCGAGGCCGGCGAAACCGGATCGCTGTCGGAAGCGCGCGAAATCGAAAGCACGCAGCAATATCGCGATACGATCGCAGATCAGCGCGCGTTGCCCGACACCCTGCCGGGGGCGCTGGTCAACACCGTGGCGGATACCGAGCATTTCCTGTCGGCTGGCTATGACGATGGCGCGGTGGTCCTGGCGAGCGGGTCGCAAATCTTCACTCCGCTGGGCCGGGGCGAGGGGACCAACGTGCTGCGCTTCACCGACGCCGACGGTCTGGTGGCGAGCGGGTACGTGTGGGAGGATAACCGGCGCCAGCTGGCGTTCAAGCCGTACCTGATGGCGCAGCCGACCGGACGCGGCCTGACGGTCGCGTTTGCTCACGATCCGTCCACCCGCGCTTATCTCGACGGGCTGGACCTGCTGATTGCCAACGCCGTTCTGGTTGCGCCTTCGCGGGTGCGATAAAGCGGCGTCGGGGCCGGTTCATGCCTAAATCCATGATCGGTTTACCCTGCAGTGATCGCAGGTAGATTTGCGATTACTGTAGCAGGAAAGTAATGATCGCACCGAGTGCACCAGCAACCGAGAGGTGTTGGGCTGACCCGCCTCATCACTTCGAACCTGTTCTAAGGGCCGCGGAAACCGATTATATTAAAGAACTGCGGCAGTTCGGCAACGATAGGGCCAAAATTTGATGCAACGCAGCCGTGGGGTGGTCGCCACATATCGCCACCGGGGCAAGGATAGTTGCCGCCTATCGGGACGATCGCTATATCTGCCCGTTCTGGATAGGGCCGTGCCGTACTTGACGGGCCATTGCTCGATCCTTTCCGCGGCGAACCGCTTCACGATGATCCACAGTGCAATCCCGACAAGCGAACACGCGGCGAGATAAATCGCATTCGCCATGCCGCCCGATAGGATACGCCGCACAATATTGGACCGGCGAGGACGAGCCCGCGAACCTCGTTCAGGAACAGCAGGACGAGCACGGATTGGGGCAAGACGGCAATGCCGGAAACATGCCTGAATCCCATCCCGTTACTAAGACGCGCAAGATATATTGAGCAGGCTTGCACCCCGCCGCGCGGTGAAAACCTGTCAGCTTGACAATGTCCCGGAAAATTGGCGGAGGCACGGAAAATAGGCCTTAAGAGATGAGAAGCTGATCTATAGATTTCTGTCAGGTTGGAGACGCGAAATGCTCCCCCGTCGATACCCCGGGTTTGCCAGCCGGTTTTCAAATGAAATTTCCACAACCATAGCTCAGCCCGAGCGGTAGTTTCGCCACTCGACCAGCGGCAGCTCGACCGAGCTTCCAGACGGCTTTGGTGGTGCGCGCGATAGTATCGAAACGGACGGACAGTACTGTGTCGGCGCCCGAGGAGGGGTCGCACTTACTTCCGGGATCTCGGCCCATGGAAAGATAGGCTACACCTCGCTTGGCACCAGCGCCTTCACAAGTGCCGGGTCGCTTCAGGAGCTTGAGAACAATGCCGACGGTTTGCGCTTCGGCGGNGGCATTCAGGTCCAGTTGCCGGGGCCATTTGAAGGGCGGCTGGAATATCGTCGTTCCGAGTACAGCGCCGTCAACGAAGGCCCGTTCGGGGATGCGACCACTGATCAAGTGATCGCGGGCCTGGTTCTCCGACTGCGAGAATTGGATTCCGTGCAGCCGGCTGGGACATCATTTTTCTGTTCGGTTCATTACCCTGCCTAACGAGCGGTTCTCTAAACCGACGCACCGCGACGTCTTGGCGATAGCCCTGATCCTTTAGGGGAAGACCCGTGGCGAGGCTACTATGGCGGCCGGAGTGACGTTGCAGATTGTTCGTGATTGGGCCTTGTTGTTAAACGACGGCAGCCTCGACGATCCGAAAAAACCACCAGGTTCCGAGCCCTGCCTCGATCAAGCACGATGAGCAGACGCTTGGCTTATCGAAGTCACCGAGGCCGGGCCAGTCCCGGCGGCGCACGTCGTGGTCCGTCAAAGGCTTGCCGATCTTACCCAGTGGGTATGGAAGATCTCGTGCCTTCGGTCCGCGCCACCAGTCCAGTAAAATCTTTCAGGAGCTCCACAAAGCCTGTAGATTCGTGGCGGCAGGATGAAGCCCCGATCGCACAATCAGGCCTGTTGGCGGAGAAAGTACCACCCTGATAGCTCCGGAGCGATTGCGTCGCTGGTGCTCAAGCTTCAGCAGCCTTTTTCGATGCCTCGCGTGCGAGACGACTGACGGCTCGGCGCTTCTTTTTCTCTTCGAGCCGCTCGCTGTGTCCACCGACAAGGTCGGTATCAGCCAGGACTGCGCCGCGCTCGCCGAGCGGAAGATCTGGACCAACCGTGGAATCCTCAAACGTTTGACGTTCCGCCTCTGCATTCAACAAGGCACCGATCAGGATTCCGTAAGTGGCGAGGAATAGCCACATCAGAAATACGACCACAGCAGAAAGCGAGCCGTACATGGCGTTGTAATCGGAGACGTAAGCCACGTAGAGCGAGAAGCCAAAGGATATCGCGAGAAACAACGTCGTGGAGAGCAGCGCACCGGGTATAAGCCAGCGCCACTGCGCGAGCGAACGATCCGGGCCGAACCGCATGATGACCGCAAATCCTGTCGTGGCGAGCGTCATCGCGGCAATCCAGGTGAGCCATTCCACCGCATTCACAGCGAACGATCCCAGCATCGGCGCCGACGTCACCTGCAACCACGCGAAAATGCTTCCGCCCAACAGGCCCGTGATGGCGATCGCCAAACCTGCAAAAGTGAGCAGGGCCGCTCTCACCGTCACTTTGACGATACCGCGCGTCTCGCGCTCCTCGTTGATCACGTTCAATGCCGCGACCAGACCCTTGGCCGCCCGCATCCCGCCAAAAATTGCGAAAAACAACGCGATCGCCAGCGCGAAACCCGTTACGCCGGCATTGGCCGTCACCACGCCGAGCAGCTGGCTTTCGATCACGGATGCAACATCACCCGGCATGATTTGCGTGATCGTTTCCATCTGGCGCTCGACCGTCGAAACATTGCCGATTAGGCCATAAATCATCACCGTCGCCGCGATCAGGGGCGTGATCGCGAGAAAGGTAAAGAACGCTACGCCTGCCGCCAACAGGTTCAGGTTGTGGAAACCCGCCATAACGAATATGCGCTTCGCAATCTGCCACCATGCCTTCGCCGGAAGCTGCCAAGGTGAATTGGAGCTTGCACCCGGTATAGTCTGGGCTGTAGATTTTCTTGTATTGAAACTCGGACCTGTTGTTTCGACACCGTTATTTGTTACGCCTGGTTCACTTTCGTATTTCATCGTGCTCGTTTCGCACGGACCGGGGTTGAAAACAATCGACGTTCTTTCGCTTTGCTTGCGTAAACTTCCACGCTATTTTGCATTTCGTGCATTTGTTGCGGCGAGTGCAACCTTGATCGGGTCCGTTCCGCTTCCTGTCTGGGCGCAGAATGATGAGGCGATACGGGCGAGCGGCAGCGAAATCCCGGACGCGGAGCTCGATATTCCTCCGCCGCCGCCGGACTTTGAGCCACCTCAACCCGAAACGATTATCACCGAAGAGGAACTGGAAGCCGAAATTCCCGACCTTTCCGTTGAGGACGAACTCAATCGCCCAATGGAGACGATCGCAGAATTCGAGCGGCGTATCGCGGAACAACAGGCACAGGAAGCGGGAGTAGACGAACGGGGAGCCGCCGCCGCGGAGCCCGCCCTGATCGATGACGATCCGGTCGAAGAAATCGGCGATGCGCCGGTGCGAGATTCGGAGCTGGTCGCTCCGTTGCCCGCTTTGGATCAATTCGATGTCGCGCCTGTGGAATTCGCCGATGCCGAAACCGATCAGGAGATGGTCGAAATCAGATACGGGGTCACCATCACCGGTCTGGAGAACGCGGACGCTGAAGTGGATACTTCGCTCGCCGATCGGTTCACCGGTTTCTCGGCACTCGAAGGGGGAGGGGGCGAGGCTTCGAACCTTGCACAGCTCAGGGCTCGCCTGACCGAAGATAGCAAGCTGATCGAAGCCATTCTTGCTTCCGAAGGCTGGTATGCGGCCGAGGTTTCGACCCGCATCGACCGCTCGGACCTGCCCGACGGGCAGCCGCTGGATGCCGTTATCGAGGTGATTCCAGGCGCGCGCTACACGTTCGCGCAAATCAACGTAGATGCGCAACCGACCGTGCCCGCCGATCTGATTACCGATACAATGCCACTTGAGGTCGGCGAACCGATCAGGGCGGAAAGCGTCCGCGGAGCCGAAGCTCTCGTCGCGGTGACTTTGCCCGAGGAGGGCTATCCTTTCGCCGAAATCGGCCTGCGCGATATCCTGCTCGATCCCGTGACCGAGGACGGCGTTTATACCCTGCCGGTCAGCACCGGCCCGCGGGCCCGGTTCGGCGGCTTTACCACCACCGGAAACACCGCTTTTGACGCGGAACACGTCGAGCTGCTCGCCCGGTTCGAGCGCGGCGAGCTGTACGACAGCCGCATGGTCGATGATCTGCGTCAGGCGCTGATCGCAACCGGGCTGTTGAGCACCGCGTCTATCGTTCCCGAGAAAACCGGCGAGCAATTGGAAGATGGCACCGAATTTGTGACGATTGCGGTCGATCAGAACGCCTCGCCTCCCAGGACATTGGCCGGCAGCGCCGGGTTTGGCACCGGGCAGGGTGTGCGGGTGACGGGCAGCTGGTCGCATCGCAACCTATTCCCGCCCGAAGGCGCGCTGATCGCAGAGGTCGTCGCGGGAACACAGGAACAGGGCGCGGGCGTGACGTTCCGCCGATCCAATGCAGGGCGCCGCGATCGTACCTTCACCGCCGTCGCCGAAGCCTTGCGAAGCGATTACGAGGCATTCGAAGCGTTCACCGGGAGGCTGGCCGCGCGCATCAGCTACGATTCGACGCCGCTTTGGCAAAAGACACTCAGTTATGCCTATGGCGTCCAGCTGATCGGCACGGTCGAAGACGATTTCAACGTCGCCACGCAAGAGCGCGAGGATCGCACGTTCTTCATCGGCGGATTGACCGGGCAGGTGGGGATCGACCGCTCGAACAGCCTGCTCAACCCGACGCGCGGGTTCCGCATTACCGCGCTGGTCGAGCCCGAGGGCTCCTTGCAGGATGGCTTCACACCCTATGTTCGCGCGCGGGTCGACGGGTCGGCCTATTACAATCTCGGCGAATCGTTCGTGCTGGCAGGACGCTTGGCTGCTGGTTCCATCCAGGGCATCGATCGGTTCGACCTTGCTCCCTCGCGCCGGTTCTATGCGGGCGGCGGTGGCTCGGTGCGCGGCTTTGCTTTTCAGCAGCTTGGCCCCCAATCGGTTGAGCCGAATCCGAATTTCGACGTGACCGACCCCGACGAAACCGCCGAACCGTTCATCATGCGCCCGATCGGAGGGCGCAGTTTCAACGAAGCCGCATTCGAAGTGCGCTATCGCTGGGGCGATTTCGGAGTGGTCGGGTTCGTCGATGCCGGACAGGTTTATGAAAGCACGACGCCCGATGGATCGGACCTGCGTTTCGGTGCGGGCATAGGCGGTCGGTTCTACACCAATTTCGGACCCTTTCGCGTCGATCTGGCAACGCCGATAGACCGGCGTGAGGGCGAGGCGTTGATCAACGTCTATGTATCCATCGGGCAGGCATTCTGATGGCCGGCAAGGCAATGATCGAAAGCGAACGATCTCCCGGAGCGGACGCGGGCAAGGGCACGGGCAAGGGCACGGGCAAGGCACGCAATTTGCCGCTGACGATTGCAAAATGGATCGGCATTGCCGTGCTTGGGTTGTCGGCGCTCATCGCCCTGATCCTGCTCGGATTGAACACCGGGCCCGGCAAGCGGTTTATCGTCGATCAAGTCGAAGCCCTGGAGTTCGAATCCGGGATGAAGGTCGGCCTTGGCCGGATCGGCGGCTCGATCTACGGCCAGATGACGCTGCACGATCTTGCAATCTCCGACCCTGAGGGCGTGTTCCTGACCGTGCCGCAGATCGAGATCGACTACAGCCCGTTTTCGGCGCTCAGCAGCCATGTCGATGTCCGGTCGGTCATCGCAGATCGCGTGACTCTGGCCCGCCTGCCCGAATTCAACGAGACGCCCCCGACAGACGATCCGCTGCTACCCGATCTCGACATCGATATCGACCGATTGGAGATTGGCCGTTTCATCGCCGAGGCGCCTGTTTCGGGGGAGCGCCGCGTCGTCACACTGGCTGGCGAAACCCATATTTCCGACGGTCGCGCCCAGGTCGAAATGTCCGGCAGCACTATCACTGGCAGCGATCGGGCGGGAGGGGACCGGTTCGCACTGCAACTTGACGCCGTGCCGGAAGAGAACCGGCTTGCTATCGATCTCGATCTGCGCGCGCCGGGCGACGGTCTGATCGCAGCGCTGGCAGGATTGACCGATCCGCTCACCGTTCGGGTTTCGGGCGAAGGCGACTGGAACCGCTGGGATGGCGATCTCAATTCCGATCTTGCTGGCAGTGCGCTCACACGGCTGGACCTTACCGCGCGCGATGGTGTTTTCACGGTCAGGGGCCCGACCCGGATCGCGCGGCTGCTCGAAGGACAACCGCGTGCGTTGCTCGGCCCGGCGACCACGATCGATCTGACGGCGACACCCGACGAACGGCGCGTCGACTTGGCTGGTACGATTTCCAGCGATGCCTTCCGCCTCAACGCCAATGGGATAGTCGACCTCGGCGAAAACGCGTTCGACGATTTCAGGGCGTCGTTCGTTTTGCTGCAGCCATCGGTTCTGACTGACAATCTTACCGGTAGCGGGCTTCGCGCGGCGCTCACATTGGATGGCGCGTTCACGTCTGCGCTGGTTGATTATGCCATCAACGCGAACCGGATCGCAGTGAACGACACGGGGCTGCAAAATCTTGCTGCCGAAGGGACAATTCAGGTCGATGCCGAGCGCATGCTGATCCCGATCGCTGCCAGCGTCGGCCGGGTCACAGGGCTCGATACGGTCGCAGGCGGAACGCTGGCCAATATCCGCCTCGATGGCGACCTGGTGGTCGAATTGAACAGCGGGCCGCGCATCTTGTCCGACAGTATGCAGCTTCGTTCCGACCGGATCGACGCCGAATTGATCCTGCTCGCCGATTTGTCGAGCGGCCAGTATAGTGGAGTGATCGACGGCAGAATCGACAATTACCGCGTCGAAAGCGCCGGGATATTCGACATCACAAGCGATATCGATCTTCGGGCCGAGAATGAAACCTTTGCGCTCGAAGGCCGTGTTGGCGTGCGCTCCCGAACTCTGACGAATGAAAGCGTGCGGGATTTCCTCGGCGGCAATGCCGTTCTCGGCGCGGATATCGCCTACGGTTCCGATGGGTTCGCACGGTTTTCCGATCTGAATTTGCGCGCTCCGCTGGTACAGATCACCGGTGGCAGCGGGAGCTATTCTCCCGATGGAGAGATTGCCCTGAATACAATTGCGATGACGGACCAATATGGCAGGCTGGGCGTGCGCGTTGCGGGTACGGTGTCGAACCCCGATGCCACGATCCGTGCGGACAACCCGAACCTGGGTATCGGGCTGGCCAATCTCGAAGCGAACATTACCGGGGCCGATGGCGGATACCGGCTCGATGCCACGGGCGATACCGATTACGGCCCCCTCGCGGCAGACGTCGTGCTTAAGACCGGCGCGAACCTCGCCGTCGACATTCGTAGCGCAAATCTTGGCGAATTCGCTTTCGACGGTGCTTTGGTGCAAACCGCCGCCGGTCCGTTTTCCGGTCGGTTGAACGCGACCGGGAACGGGTTCGACGGGGTCGTACGGCTTGACGCCGAAGGCGAGTATCAGGAGGCGCTGATCAACTTGCGGGCGAGCGATGCTTCGCTGCCCGGCCCGTTTCAGTTGACTGTCGGATCGGCAATCGTCGATGCCAAAGTCGTGCTATACGAAACGCCGCATGTAATCGCCGACGCACAAATCGGACAGGCGCGTTTTGGTGAGGCGTACATCTCTGCCGCGCGGGCGAAAGTAGATTATCGTGGAGGTAGCGGCACCGCTCGTATCCTCGCAGAAGGAAGGAGCGGCGTGCCGTTCCGCGTCGCCGCCAATGCACAGCTGGAGCCGGACCTCTGGCGCGCCGCGATCAAGGGCAAGGCGCGCGGCGTCGCGTTCCGCACAAAGGGACCTGCCCGCATCGTTCCCGGCGATGGCGGTTATGAATTGCTGCCGACGCAGATCGAGTTTGGACAGGGCAGCCTGCGCCTTGCAGGCGAATACGGCGATGATGCGCTGAAGGTTCAGAGCCGATTGGACAAGATCGATCTGGAGATCGTGAACGCGTTCATGCCCGGGCTCGGCATAAATGGCAGCGCGACCGGAAGCCTTGATTTCGCGCAGACCGGCGATGCATTTCCGCGCGCCGACGGCCGGATTTCGATCACTAATTTCACCCGGACCACCGCGGTTTCCATCAGTGATCCGGTCGATGTCAATTTTGTTGGCAAGCTGCTTGCGAAAGGCGCCGATGCGCGCGCAATCATCCGTCAGCGCGGCAGCGTGATCGGGCGGCTCAACACTTCGCTCACTCCACTGCCGCCCGGTGCCGGCGCATGGACGGAGCGATTGATGGCGGCGCCATTGAGTGGGGGAATTCGCTATAATGGTCCCGCAGCCACCCTGTTTTCGCTGGCCGGGCAACCAGATCAGCGCCTGTCGGGTCCTATCGGCATCGCCGCCGATTTTTCCTGCCGCGTATCCGATCCCTGCCTCGATGGATTGATCAGAGCGAAGAACCTCACTTACGAAAATCAGGTTTACGGCACCCGTCTTACGGACATGGCTCTGGAAGGGACGTTCAGCGGCAGCCGGTTGGAAATCACGCGTCTGCGGGCTTCTGCGGGTGATGGAGCCATTTCGGCCAATGGCTTTGTCGGACTGGCCGCTGACGGGGGATATCCGATGAACGTTTCGGTCACGCTCGACGATGCGCGCCTTGCCGAAAGCGACGCGCTTTCTGCAACGGCCAATGGCGAGTTACGCCTGACCAAGGCCGCAGGGCAGACCGCATTATTGGCGGGTGAGATCAGCCTGCCCGAAACGCGCTATGAAGTTGTACAGCAAGGGGCAGCTCAGGTGGCAACGCTCGAAGGTGTGCGTTTCAAGCCGCCCACCGGACCGGTCAGGATTACAGGCGATGAACCTGCAGACACGCAGCCGGGTGCCTTTGCGCTCTTGCGGCTCGACCTGGCGCTGAGAGCACCTGAGAAGCTTTACATTTCCGGCATGGGGCTCGAATCGGAATGGAGCGCGGATTTCAACATCACCGGCACCAGCGCCGAACCGGTGCTGGCCGGCGATGTCGAACTGGTCAGAGGCACGCTGGGCTTTGCAGGCCGATCGTTCGCGCTGGCCGAGGGTCGGATCGGATTCACAGGCGGGCGCACGATCAATCCCACGATCAACCTCGTGGCGAACGATGAGATCGAGGACGTGACCGTAAACGTCTCGGTGGCGGGACAGGCGCTTGATCCGCAGATCGGTTTTTCCAGCTCTCCCGGTCTTCCGCAGGACGAAATCGTCTCGCGCATCCTGTTCGGCAATTCGGTCGGCAATTTGTCCGCGATACAGGCCGTGCAACTCGCCGCGTCGCTCAATTCCCTGCGCAGCACCGGAGGCGGGCTCAACCCCCTCGGCAAGCTGCGCGCCGCGACCGGCGTCGACCGCCTGCGTATTGTCGGTCCGAACGACGAAACCGGGCAGGGAACTTCGTTGGCGGCAGGACAATACATTACCGATGATGTCTATGTTGAACTTGTCACCGATGCGCGTGGGTTCACTGCAACCCAGCTCGAAATCAGCCTTACCCCCGCGCTGTCGATATTGAGCCAGGCCGGGGGTGCGGGAGGAACAGACGTGAACCTGCAATACCGTAAGGATTACTGATGCGCGGGCTCGCTCTTCCTACGGTTTGCGTCTTGCTGCTTGCCGCCTGCAACGATGAGCCAGATTTCGATGAAAGGTTCGAAGCCGCGGAAACCGAGATTGAACAAACCGCTCAAAGTATCGAGCAGGATCTGAATACAGACAGCCAGGGTGAGGTTCAGCTGGATACCACCGGGTCTCGCGCGCCCACCAGAACCGATCGCCAATAGGTCGGACACAGGTGTGCTCACAGCTCCCGGTATGCGACGGGTTGGGCAGCGTTCGAATGGCTCTGGATCAGCCTGAAACGGGAAATGGCGGAGACGGAGGGATTCGAACCCTCGATACCGCTATAAACGGTATGGTCCCTTAGCAGGGGACTGGTTTCAGCCACTCACCCACGTCTCCGCTTTCGCATGCGTATTCGCTGCGAGCACGGCGCTATAGGCGGGCTTTGCTGGTGGAGCAAGGGGGCAACGGGGCACAATCGGACCCGGTTCAAATTGCGTCTGGCAATCCTGGCTTAAGGAAGGGTCAGCGAAATAACGTTCCGTCGCATTTAGGATTCGTCCTGCCGTAACCGGCTTGTCGAATGGAGCGAGACGGATTCTGCTCTCGCGCAGCGTTCTTCGCGTTTGAATAAAAGGGTAAGTGTCGAAATGGCCAGGTTTGCAATTCCAGCCCAACCGAATCGCAGGGTGACGCAGCCCGATACGGGTGGAACCCGGTGCGGTCGGACCGCATGGGCGCGTCGGATATGCGCCGTGTTTGCGGTCGCGATGTTCGCGATGGCTCCGGCCGGCGCGCAGCAGATGCAATCGTTCGATCCTGACGAAGCCTACGAAAAGAGGCAATCGGCTGAGCAAACGCAATCCGGGTCGCAAGAGATTGACGGTGATCTTTCCTATCCCGCGCCCGTTCAGTCCGCACGGCAGGATGCACAGACGGCCGGATCAGCCGCCCCGACGCCTGACAGCGGATATGAGGCAGGTTTCCCCGCCGGATCGGATCAGCCAGTGCCGGACGAACCGGCGGCTGCCGCGCCAACCGATGGTCAGCCCGTCCCGGCTCAGGCCGAGAGCGGCACATACGGGCAGGACGACCTGATCGGCGCGGCCGAGGGTGTTTTCGGCGAAGGTGCCGAAGGGCTCGCCCGGATAATAGAGGATTTGCTGCGCGAACAGGGGGAACCCAACGGCTATATCGTCGGGCGCGAAGCGGGCGGCGCATTTATCTTTGGCGCGCGGTACGGGTCAGGAACTCTGCATCACCAAATCGAAGGTCAGCGCAAGATTTACTGGACCGGCCCCTCGCTGGGCTTCGATGCCGGTGCGAATGCGGGTAATACGTTCGTGCTGGTCTACAACCTCTACGATACGCAGGACCTGTTCCGGCGGTATCCTGCGGGAGAAGGGCAGGCCTATCTCGTCGGCGGTCTCCACGCGAGCTATATGCGGCGCGGGGATGTCGTCCTGATCCCGATCCGGATGGGCGCTGGGCTCAGGCTTGGGATAAATGCAGGCTATATGAGGTTTTCCGAAAAACAGCGCTGGCTGCCGTTCTAAGCCGTTTGCGCGCGGACAGGGCGATTGACGGTTGCGCCGCGCGGCCGCGCGCTTCATTCCCGGCGACATGATGCTGAACCGACTCGCAGAACAATCGCCCGACGCACTACTAGCCCTGATCAAGATGCACGCCGCAGACGATCGGCCGGACACGATCGACCTTGGCGTTGGCGTTTACCGCACCGATGACGGCGAGACCCCGGTCTTTTCCGCGATCAAGGATGCGGAAAGCCGCCTGATCGAAGAGCAGGATACGAAATCCTATCTCGGACCTGAAGGCGACACCGGGTTCGTCACGGCCCTGATGCCATACATATTCGGAGCGGATCCGACGATGGGCGGGCGCATTGCCGGGATGCAGACGCCCGGCGGAACGGGCGCGGTTCGCCTTGCAATGGCGCTGGGGCAAAAGGCGGGAATGAAGCGGTTGCACATGGGCGTGCCCAGCTGGCCGAACCATGCACAGATCGCCAATGACCTGGGGCTGGCGATCGAACCGTTCGAACACGGATCATCCGATGGCAACGCAAATGTCGAAGCTGCCATGGCCGCTATCGAGCAGGCGCAGCCGGGCGATGGAATCCTCTTGCACGGGTGCTGTCATAATCCGACGGGCATCGATTATACCGTCGAACAATGGGAACAATTGGCCGACGCGATCGCGCAGGCTGAAATATTCCCGATAATCGATGTCGCATACCAGGGTTTGGGCCACGGCATAGAGGAAGACGCGCGCGGCTATCGAACCTTGTTGGACAATGTGCGCGAAGCGTTTCTCGCCTATAGCTGTGACAAGAATTTCGGCCTTTACCGCGATCGTGTCGGGGCGTTCTACATCCTTGCCGATGGGGGCGACGTTCTCGACACCGCTATCTCGAACGCCAATGCGCTCGCCCGCGCAAGCTGGTCCATGCCGCCTGATCATGGCGCCGCCGCAGTGCGCCTGATCCTCCGCGATGAACAGCTAAGCCGCGATTGGGAAGCCGAACTGTCGTCGATGCGCTCGCGCCTGCGCGAGATGCGCACCCGGCTGGCACAGGCTGGTCTGGCGGGATCTGTCGACCTCACCGCGCTGGAGAGTCAAAACGGGATGTTCGCCACCCTCCCTGTGTCAAAGGAGCAGGTGACTACGTTGCGCGAAGATCACGGCGTCTACATGGCGGGATCGGGGCGCATCAACGTTGCGGGCTTGACCGAAGGCAATATCGATAAGTTCATCGCGGCCCTGACCGACGTGACCGATTAGGCCTAACCGTCTCAGCTGTCGTCACGGGACCGCTGGCGTTACAGGATCAAGGAAAGCCTGACCGTTCCAGTACCGGACTGGATAAGACCGATCGCGCGGGCAGCGGCTTCGGAAAGATCGATCACGCGGTTGCCGTGGAACGGACCACGATCATTGACCCTCACAACGACGCTGTCACCAGTTTTCGGATTGGTCACGCGAACGCGGCTGCCCATGGGCAGGGTGCGGTGTGCAGCGGTAAGCTTGCGTGAATCGAAGCGTTCGCCATTCGCCGTCGGACGTCCTTCAAACCCAGCGCCGTAATAACTCGCTTCGCCGGAACCGATAGCGGNTTCCGATGCGTTTGCTTGCGCGTCAGGTCCATTACCATCGCCGGTGTTTGGGGCGAAGGCATCCACGGGCTGGACCTCGACACTGGCCTGTCCCGTGCCGAGACGCACGGTTTCAGGATTGTCGCCATCGACGGCGAGCGCGGTTCCAAGTCCAACCGCCATCACTGACAGCGCAGCAACGGAGCCGGCGAGCCAGCGGCGCTGTGATTTCAGCCGCATGAAGGTGCGAAGCCGCTCCCGGCGGCTCGGCATGGCGTCTGCGACGCGTGTGTGGTCAGATTGGTGGGGGGTGTTTTGATCGGTTCCGTTTGCTTGTACCATACCTTAACAAAGGATGGGGCGATGCGCCGTTCCGACATCCGGGAATTCGACAGATTCTGTCGTTTCTGTCTTCCCGACGCAGGATTCTTGCAATCTGAACCCGGCTTATTGCCACCAGAAACCCTCGCAATACCAAATATTAACCAAATATTTGCAGCTGGTAGGTAGTTCCACTTGGGCGCCGCGAGGATGATCAAGCGGCCTGAGACGCGCGATCCATCACGGCGCCGAAAACAGACGTATCGCAACCGACCCCGACTTCCACGAATTACTCTAGGAAACGCAATGAACATTAAAATCTCGATGCCCGTATCCGTCGCCGCTCTGGCGTTTTCACTGGCTGCCAACGCCCAGACGATCGATATTGTTCAGGAAGGGTCCACCAACGATGTCCAGATCACCCAGATCGGCACCGATGCGAACAGTATCGAAGTGGACCAGCTTGGCACGAATTCAGGCGCCGACATCTTCCAGGCTGGCTCGTCGCAGACGATCGCCGTCGTGCAGGGAGAGACTGGCGATCTCAATACCGCGTTCGTGGCGCAAGGCGACATTGTCGCTGACACCGGCAATACTGCAAACGTCACACAGACCGGGTCGAGCAATTTGGGTGCCATCGGGCAAAATGGATCGGACAATTCGGCTACGATCGTTCAATCGAGCGACGGCAACCTAGCGTTTCTGGATCAGGGTTTCGTAAACGGCGATGGGGCCGGCGCGGACAGCAACACGATTGCACTGACGCAGGGAGGCAGTGGAAATTCGGCCGATCTTTCACAAAACTTTGCAACGATAGGTGGAGCTAATCTGATTTCGGTCGATCAGATCTCGGATGACAACGCCGTTTCATTCGATCAGGAGGGCACCCTTCAAAACGCGTTCGTCGTCCAGGGCGATATCGGTGGTGATGGTGGAAATTCGCTTGTCGGTTCGCAATCGAATGACAGCAACCTCCTCGCCGTCGGGCAGAACAGTTCGGGCAATTCGGCGACTACGCAGCAGGACGGCTCTGGAAATCAGATGTTCATCGATCAGGGCTTTGTCGACGGGGTCGGTGTCGGCGGAAATGGAAACTCTGCCACTGGCACACAGATTGGCAACTTTAATTCCATGACGATCAACCAGAACCTTTTGACCGAAGGCGGATCGAATTCGGCGACGGTCAATCAGTTCGGCGATGGCTACGACATCACCGTTGACCAGGAAGGTTCCGGCCATTCGATGACGATCACGCAGGGCACGCCGCCCGCATCCTGATCGACGAAAGAGGGCCAAGAGCACCGGGCGGGCCATCGAGGTCCGTCCGGTTGCTGTTACGATCGACGCATTGGCCGGTAACGGGGCGAATAACCAAAGGTTCGTTATCGCCGCGCGGCAAGAGACCGCATGCGTTCCAGATATCGGGCGAGCACATCGATCTCCAGATTTACACTATCGCCCACCTTCAGATCGCCCAGCGTCGTGATCTCGGCGGTGTGGGGAATGATATTGAGCAGGAAATCGCACGCGCCGTCGGGTTGATCGCGCACATCGTTGACGGTGAGCGACACCCCGTCGACCGTTATCGATCCCTTCTCGGCAATAAACGGAGCCATTTCAGCGCGCGCTCGTATCGCGAGGCGCCAGCTGCCACCGACTTTGTCGTAGAGCCTGACCTCGCCAGTCGAATCGACATGACCGGTCACGATATGACCGCCCAGTTCATCACCCAGCCGCAGCGACGGTTCTATGTTGAGCCGCCGCCCGTCGTCCCACATGCGCGGCGGCGTTCGTGCAACGGTTTCGCCCGAAACATCGACATCGAACCAAGCATCACCCTTGTCGCCACCGCGATTGACGACGGTCAGGCAGACGCCGGAACAGGCGATTGACGCGCCGATATCGATCGAATCGGGATCGAGCGGAGCGGCAATCCGGACACGCCGGTCGCCGCGCTCTTCGGTGGAAAGGATCGTGCCGATGGCGGTGACGATACCGGTGAACATTGAATTTGTAGCCCCTGATTATGCGCGGATACGGCGATAGGCGGTGAATTCGTCGCTGCCAAGCTGGCGGCGGTCGACACATTTCCAGCGGCCATGCGCGTCGTCCAGTTTCGCAATGCCGATATCGCCCAGTGCCCGTCGGCCTGCGCCGATGACGATCGGGGCGCGGTAGAGGTGCAATTCGTCCACCAGGTCGTGCGCCATAAAACTCGCCGCAGCGCCCGCGCCGCCTTCCAGATAAAGGTATTGCACGCCGTCCATCTGGGAAATTTGTGTCGGTTCGCTGATGGTTTTTACGCCATCGGGGGGCGCGCCGCGGGTCAGGACATAGCGATCCGGGCTGCGCCGTATGAGGCCTGGCAGTCGGACGTCGAGGCCCGGCCGGTCGGCCCGCCAGGTTTCGCCGCCTACGACAATACCGTCCGCGCGGGCGCGGTGGGCATGCACATGGGCGCGCGCCACCGCTCCGGTAATCCATCGGCTGGACCCATCGGGAAGCGCAATGCAACCATCGAGCGATGTGGCCAGTTTGAGCGTTACGCGGGGTCTACCGCGCAGCTTCTGCATCATATAGCCGCAAAGACTGCGTTCCGAGGCCGCATCGTCGAGGAATTCCACTTCGATCCCGGCGCGCGCAATCCGGTCCGCGCCAATGCCGCTCGTGCGGGGGTCGGGATCGCGTTGGCCGATGACGACCCGTGTCGGAGCAGCAGCGATCACGAGATCGGCGCAGGCCGGCCCCCGATTGGAACGATGGGCACAAGGTTCGAGCGTTGCATATAGCGTTGCCCCTTTCGCGGCGCCTTCGCCAAGCCCATCGAATAGCGCGGCCTCTGCATGAGGACGCCCTCCCGGCAGGGTGTATCCCCGCGCCACAACGCGGCCATCGCGCACCAAAAGCGCGCCCACAGCCGGATTTGGTCTGCTCATCGGGAGGGCACGCGCCGCCAGCCTGGCGGCTGCCGCCATCCAGTCACGGTCGGACGGAGCGTGCGTGTTTATGGCGTTTCGCTTTCGATGACGCGGCTTCCGGTTATGCCTTCAGCCTGGCTTTCGCCAGATTCCGCGTCCGCTTCGCCGTCGGTGTCGGAACGGCCGAACATTTCAGCCCTCCGCGCGCGTTCGGCCGCTTCTTCGGCGGCGCGCTCCGCATCGGCTTCACGTTCGATCGTCTCGACATCCATGCCGGCCACTTCGCCAAGCGCCTTGTAAAGGTCGCGCTTGCGCTGGGCCAATTCGGCATCGCGAGCCTCGCGCAATTCCTTCACTTCCTGATTGGCCTGGTTCGATGCGACGATTTCCTCATCACTGCGATCCGGGTCGAAGGTGGTGATGTAATCGATCTGCGGGCGATCCGGGGTCTTGTATACCGTTTCCCCCGAAAGCCAGTAGAAGATCACCGCGAACGGCATCGCCGACAGGAACAGGAACGGCCAGCGATACCGATTGGGCTTGCGGAATTCGTCCCAGAAATCCTTGACGCCCGGCGCGGGGTTGAAGCGCGAATTTTCAAGCATGATCGCAATATAAGCGCTCCTTCGCGACAGCGCCAGTGGTCAACCCTATCCAAACGTTACGTACAGCGACCGGCCCTGCTCTTTCAGCCAGCGATCGGCGATTGCGATGTCGTCTTCATAGATCGATTGCAGCAGGGCGTGGAATTGCGGGCTGTGGTCGAAGTGAACCAGATGGGCGATTTCGTGTGCCACGACCGATCGGCGAACGAAATCGGGGGCCTGGATAAGCCGCCAGTTGATCCTTATCCGTCCGCCTTGTGAACAACTGCCCCACCGTTTCAAAGCGCGCGAAATGGCGACCGGAACGCGGGGCAGGTTTGCCGCATCGGCATAATCGTCGATGTCGGCGGTCAGCAGCGGCATGATCTGCCCTTCGAGCCAGCGCCGCAGCCGTGGTTCTATACTCTCGCACGATCCGCCCAGCCGCACCGCCCCTTCGGCAAGGGTCGGAGTGCGCGGATAGGCCGCATCCCATTCGATTCGTCTTGCCGTTCCGCGATAGTTGATCGTTCCGCCCGGCCGGGGCGCTACGCGTTTCGGGATGCGGGCGTGCTGCGCGGCGAGCCAGTCGGCCCGCGCATGGGCGAACGCGATCGCCTCTGCACTGCGCGCCCATCGTGGCAAGGTGATGCGGACTTCCTGCCCATCGGGGGCGAGGCGAAGGGTCAGACGCTTTGCCCGGGAATGACGCCGGACGGCGATCGGCACACGGCATCCGTTCAATTCGATATCCGGATCGGTCGCGCCACTTTTCAGCCAGTCGATCACGGCACGCTCGTCGCGTCATGTTCGAGCTGCCCGCACTCATCGGCGGAATCCCAATCGACGATATGGTGTTCAAGCGGGCCAGCATCGATCTCACTGACCACCCGTCCTGCGACCGAAACACCCGCGCGGTGCACGTCGTCGCGGTCGCCGCTGATAAGGTAGTGCCAATCGCGCAGCGGTTTGTCCGCAGCGCGCAGGCGGTAGGCGCAGGTTTGCGGCAGCCACGGCACATCGCCGACAATCGACAGCGTCAGACGCAGGCAATCGGGGACGAAAGCCTTGCGATTGCGATAATCCGAGCAGCACGCCGTATTGGTGTCGAGCAATTTGCACGCCACGTTGGTATCTTCGATTTCACCGGTATCGGCGTCCTCGATCTTGTGCAGGCAACACCGCCCGCACCCATCGCAAAGCGCCTCCCACTCCGCGCGCGTCAGCTCTGCCAGCGGCAGGTCCCAGAACCGGTTTCTCAGCTCACCCATTTGTCCAGCTCTTCGGTGACGGCGTCCGCTCCCTCGTCGGCAGGCAGGATCGCGACCGGTTCGCCCGATGGGCCGAACAGGTAAACGATGTTGAGGTGATCGACCAGATATCCTCCACCCGCAGTTTCCTCCCCTTTACGATAGTAGATGCGAAATGCGTCCGCAGCCGCCTTGATCTGTTCAGGCGTGCCGGTCAGACCTATCACGTCTTCGGAAAATGCCGTGGTGAATTCCTCCACCACCTCTGGCGTATCGCGTTCAGGATCGATCGTGATGAACAATGGCCGGATTTCCGCCGCGCGATCCGGATGATTTTCGGCAAACTGGTCGAGGCCCTGCACGGTACGCTGCATGTCGGTCGGACACACATCGGGGCAATAGGCATAGCCGAAATACACGATCCGGTATTGGCCATCGAAATCGGACCAGCGCACCGTTTGACCGTCCGTATCAGTCAATTCGAATTCACCGCCAATATCCGCCCCTGCCAATGGCGGTTCCAAGGGAGCCTCAACGCCCGCGTCCGACCCGCATGCGGCCAGCGCAAACAGCGCGAGCGCGGAAAGTGGGGCGAGAGCAGGGCGAAGGCGTCTGCGGGAAAGATTGGCGCGTATATTCATGGTCTGCTAATTGCCTCAGGTGAAAGAGATGTGCCGGCCAATGAGTGGCTGCAGCGGTGCGAATAGAATGATAAGCGTATTTGAGTGAAGTGCCATATGTGGGCGCTGATCGATCGCAGATCTGACAGGAATACGGAAGGTTCAAGGTGTGATGATGGCTGTTCTGCGAAAGGTGGGACGCAAGGCCCGGTTTGCCAGTGCATCGATGTGGTTCGCGGTTGCGGCCGGCGCAATGATGTTCGCACATCCGCCCGCGATGGCGCAGATGTATTCCGAAGGATACGAATTCCTCGAAGCGGTGAAGGATCGCGATGGCGACGTCGCCACAGAAATGCTGAACAAGCCGGGCACGCAGGTTGCCAACACACGCGATCTGACCAGCGGAGAAACCGGGC
>JGI12210J13797_11543799_pt1 | contig 23832 bp, 19 predicted proteins | sample ElkSlonscriptome_3_FD_13797 | JGI IMG/M metagenome (IMG submission 13797)
GGCCTTTTCACTCAATCTCTTCGTTGTGTCAGGGGATTTTATCCTCGGAATATCAAGTATATGCCTCCGGTGAAATTTCCTGCCACGCCTCGACCTTGAGCGAAAATCCCTATTATTCAAGGTACCCCAAGGGGAACCATCACCGTTCAGATGAATACAAAGGCCAAAGAAAAGGGCGTATAGGTACCAACCTCAGGCCTGACAAATTATGGAGACCCTCCTGGATTCTGGTAAATTAAGCGAGACCACTTCTAACCACCCTACTGATCAATCTTGACTAAATCAACAACAGAATATATGCCGACTTACAAATTTGTATGCGATGAATGCCTGAAAAAGTTCGAAAAAATACTTGCCACCACGGACATTTCCATGGTCACCTGTAGCGCGTGTGAAAGTCCAGAAGTGAAGAGAGTGTTTACTGAAAAGAGCAGGTTGTCATGTGGGTCCAAAACAATTCCTGCAGGGGCGCTTTCTGGTGGTTCCTGCAAATCTGGATTTTCCTGAAGATGATGACATGAATTGCAGGTAGCGGTTCCATGCTGTTGTTTGAGAGTAGGATGAAAAATCCATTTTTACAGAATCATTGTCCTTATGGGCGGATAGTTTTCTGCGAGTTTTTGTTCTGATGATAACGATACTTCATCCATCTCTGATTATATCCTTAGATGGTTTTCACCGGTACTCAGAAACCATCTGTCGGTCTGTAACATTGCCAACGGAAAGAGTGTACTTGCGGCAGTGGATATCGATTCTTTCAGAAGCGGCAGCGAAACCTATAGTGTGAGAACAGATGATACCCGTAGATAAGAAACTCACTTTTCTCGACGGTGGCATGGGCCGACAGCTTTTGAAGATGGGTGCTCCTTTTCGCCAGCCTGAGTGGTCGGCCCTGGCCCTGATGGAAGCTCCCGATTTCGTCCGCCAGGCCCACCGCCAGTTTGCCGCCGCCGGCAGCGATATCCTCACCAGCAACAGTTACGCGGTCGTGCCGTTCCATCTCGGGGAAAGTCGCTTCAAGACCCTTGGTCCTGGCCTGGTGCGACTCTCTGGTCAATTGGCCCGTGAGGTGGCAGGAGAATTCCAGTGCCAGGTCGCGGGTTCTCTGCCGCCGCTTTTCGGCTCATATCGGCCAGATCTGTTTCGGGAAGATGAGGCGCAGGCTGTCCTCCAGGTTCTCATCGAAGCTCTGGATCCCTCTGTCGATATCTGGCTTGCTGAAACCCTGAGTTCGATCGCCGAGGCCAGGGCCGTCGCCAAGTCACTCGAAGGGGACCGTCGGCCGCTCTGGATCTCTTTTACCCTGGAGGACAGGCTGACGAGTAGCGGGCCACGCCTGCGCTCCGGCGAAACGGTGCCCATGGGGGTAAGGTCGGCAGCAGAGTTGGGGGCGGCGGCACTCCTGTTCAATTGCAGCCCGCCGGAGGTTATGGCCTCTGCCCTCGAGCAGGCAGGAGATGAGATGCGCAGGCTGGATCTTCAACTGCCGATAGGTGCCTACGCCAACGCTTTCCAGAACCATGATGATAAATCGCCTGCCAATTCCGCAATCCATGATATCCGTCACGATCTCGACCCACCGGCATATAGCGCCTGCGCCAAGGAGTGGTGCGACAGTGGGGCGACAATTCTCGGCGGCTGCTGCGGCGTCGGCCCGGAGCATATCGAGGCCATGCGGGCGACGCTGGAGAAAGGATAGGTGAGGAGGACTGCAGCTTTCCTGGATACCTGATTGTCGTGTCTTGCGTGTCGTGTCTCGCGGTGGAGGCTCAAGGTCATCTCCAGGGTGGGCAGCTGTCTGCAGGGTAATCTGGACGAGGAGTGACTGTTTGTCATGCCGGTTCCTGTTCCCAGACCTTGATGGGTTCTCTGATGCCTATGTGGGTGATGAAATTCTGCAGCCCCTGCAGCGCAGGCCAGGTTATCTCCTGACCTTTTTCAATAATCGTGGTACCGTTTCTTGCCAGAATGTCTTCGGCTGCCACCATGCCCGGTACCAGCTCATCGAAGAGGACGGTGGCAACGGCCTTTTGTCTGGGCAGACGCAGACGAATACATCTTAGCTGTTCCAGCACGTCGGGGTTGTATACCCCCGTGCGGCCATAGAGCGTGCTCACAGCCTCTTGATGAGCACTACCCTTCGAGGTCAGATGATCATAATCAAGAGCGGCTTTGAGGATAGAGGCGGCCTGCCTGGTTTCATCCGGTACCGCTACGGGAAGATCATCATCAAAGGGCTGCAACTGGGCTCTGATGATTGCCGCGACTCCTTCGAGCCGAGGAATTCTGCCCACCAGTCTGGCACCGATTTCGGGATGATTGGCAAACATCTTTTTTTCACTTTCACTCATCGGTGATTCGAGTGCAACCTTCTTGAGTATATCAGCGGGAATGGCCATGCAGCCTATCTGGCTGAGAAGGGCGGCCACCTCAATTCGCCATAAGGGACGTACCTCCATTTTTCTTGCAATTTCGGTGACAATATTTCTGATGCGGTGGCCCCTGCTGAAGGCGCGGGCATTGGCCATGCTTAACAGCTCGGTGAGTAAGGCGATACTGCCCTTGAGGGTCCTGTCGAGCAGTTCCTGTTCACCGGTTAAGAGTTGATATTGGCGAACACCGAGCGCAAGCGTTGTGGCCAGGGCATTGGTCGAGCATGGTTTGGTCAGAAACCGAAAGACCTGGCCGCTGTTCACCGCCTCTATGGCCGCACTCAGATCGGCATTGCCGGTGAGAATGACCCTGGTGATGAATGGGTGTTTTTTCCTCACATGTTTCAGCAGGGTGATCCCATCCATTGCCGGCATGCGCAGATCGGAGACGACAACTCCGAAGTGATTTTCCCTGTTGAGTATTTCCAGAGCCTCGGCCCCGCTCGTCGCTGTCTCCACCGGATAGGATTTGCGCAACTGGCGGACGATGCCTTGCAGAACAAGGGGATCATCATCGACGAAGAGAATCTTTTCCTTATTACTCATCGTTTTTCTCCAGAACTTCAGCGCACAGTTCCGACCACGATTGGATCCTGTCGCTTAAACCCAGTTTGCCGATATGCTCTTCATTAAGCGTTGGCGGCTTGCCGATGGCTTTTTCCGGATAGTTCTCGTAATAGAAGTAATCGGCCGCATGAACGGCGAGAGCCGGGCTGAAGGTTTCGGCCATGGATGCGCCTATGTTGTTGTGATAGGCAATGGCCTCAAGTATCTCGCTGGCGAACCCCCATAACCCTACGAGGTAGGCCCCGATTTCTCCATGGCTGGCATTGAAATGGTCTCGCTCATTGTCAGTGAGATTGGTTTCCTCCTCCCGTGCTATTTCCACCACCGGCAAATACGAATCCGTCATCTGGGAGAGCAGGAGCAGGCGGCCTATATCATGCAGCATCCCGGCCAAAAAACAGTTATTGATAACGTCGGCATCGTCGCTGCTGGCAAGGGCGATCTTTTTGCTGCACTGCGCTACCATCATACTGTGTTCCTTGAGGTAGTCCAGAGAGATGAGACCGGCCTCCACCTTTACGCCGGAGAAGATCTGAACACCGAGAACGAGTATTTTGATGGTGTCGAACCCCAGTAATTTAACCGCCCTGGCAGGACTCTCCACCTTCTGGTAAAGACCGAAGAAGGAAGAGTTGACAAGCTGGAGAAGTTTGGCTGTCATGGCGACATCCTGCTCGATGATAGCGGCAACCTCTTCGGCGGAGGCGTCCTCCTTCTGGAGAACCTGTTGAAGCTGGGTATACATCTCGGGAAGACTGGGCAGATTGTCGATGCCGGAGACCATCCTTTTCAAGTGAACATCGGTGAGGAGATCGCGAAGGGCGCTCGAACGGATGATGAGGTTTTTTAACTTGTCAGGATCACAGGGTTTTGAGAGGAACTGATGGACAACGTTGACGGTTCGGTAAACCGATTCCTCATCGGCCTGTCCGGTTAACATGATCCTGATGATCTCCGGATGATCCTCGCGCACCTGTTCCAGGAACTCGGCACCGTCCATTCCCGGCATACGCATGTCGGAGATGACCACGTCGATATTTTCAGATTCTATCAGACCGAGTGCGGTTCGCCCCCCTTCGGCGAAATGAAAATCAAACTCGTTGCGCATTGAGCGCAGCATCCGTTTTATGCCGGAGAGGATGTTCGGTTCATCGTCTACAAAAAGAATCCCTTTTTTTTGCATCACTCCTCCCTGTATCATTCGATTTTATGCTGTCAATGGCAGTTCAATGGTAAACGTCGTTCCCTTTTCCGGGGTTGAGGTAACCCTTATATTTCCCCCGTGCTTGTCGGTTACGACGGAGTATGCTATGGCAAGACCCTGTCCTGTTCCCTTGCCGACGGATTTGGTCGTGAAGAAAGGATCGAAAATTTTATCTTTCAGGTGAGGTGGAATACCGTTGCCGGTATCGGAGATGCGGATGACCAGCCAGGGCAAATCGGAGAAGGTCTCAATGCGGATCAGGCCCTTTTCCCTCTCCGGAGTAACACCTAGTTTTTCCTCGATGGCCTGGGCGGCATTGACCAGGAGATTGAGAATCACCTGTCCCATTTCATCGGCCAGACAGGGTATTTTGGGGATTGCGGGATGGAGATCGAGCTCCATATCCGCCACATACTTCCATTCGTTTCTGGCGACCGTGACGGTTACTTCAATGAGATTGTTGATGTCCACTTCCTGGGAGTCCTTACTGCCGGGATGGGAAAACTCCTTCATGGCCCGCACTATTGAAGTTACCCGGTTCAGGCCTTCCCGGGACTGCTGGAGAGCCGAGGGAATTTCCTCCTGCAGATATTGCCAGTCGCTCTCCTCCAATCCGGACTGAATCTTTTCTGATGAAACAGCTCCGTGGCTGGACGCTTTCTGTAAATCGGCAATGAATGTAGCGATATCGCCGAATGCTTCTTCAAAGAAGGCGATATTGGAGCTGACAAACTGGGTCGGCGTGTTGATCTCGTGGGCGATACCGGAGGCCAGCTGGCCCACGGATTCAAGCTTTTGGCTGTGCAGGGCTTGGGACTGTCGCAACTCCTTTTGTTTTTCCCGTCTTTTGTGCTCGGTGATATCACGCAAAATATGAACCGAACCGAGTGCTTCACCGTCTGAAGAGGCATAGGGAAGGATTGTGAGTTCAAGGTGTCTCTTTTCATTGCCAAGATACAGTTCCGTCGTTCTTGGTTTTGAATCTTTGAGGGTCTCCCTGTGCAGGCAGGCATGCTCATCACTGCACATCAGACATGCCGACCCTATAACCTCTTGCTCTGTTTTACCGAGAAAAGAAAGCAGTGCTTTGTTGATACGGATGATGTTTCTGTCCTTATCGATGATAGCGATCATCTCAGGAAGTGCATCGACGGTTCTCCGCCACTCATCTTCGGCCTTCCGCGCCTGTTTCTCCATGCGCTGACGCCTTTCTATCTCCTCTTGGTAGTTGCGGTTCTGGGTCAACAGATCGAGTGTCCGTCTATGGACCAGCTCTTCGAGGTGTTCCTGCTGGCGGTAGAGGTTGCGCAGCACATCGACTTTCTCCCGAACCCGGTCCAGACTGTGCTGCAGCAGCTCGATGGGAGAAATCGGTTTGCTCAGATAATCCCAGGCTCCCAGGCGCAGGCCTCGAATGACATCATCCATGGTGCCGGAGCCGGAAATGAGAATGAAGGGAATATGCCAGGACTCCTCCTTGGCGATCTTGAGTAGTTCAATGCCGCCGATACCGACAAGATCTAAATCGGCGATGATGATATCGGGTTCCATCTCCCTGATCTTTTCAAGCGCCTCAGCCCCGGTCTCCGTCTCGAGAACGGAGTAGTCCAGCCCAAGGAGAAAGTCCCTTAACGATTGGCGTTCGGCGGCATCGTGCTCCGCCAACAAAACAGTTGTACAGTTACCTGGTATTGAAGACATTTGTCGATATCAATCGGTGTTGATCCATACCCGGACAGGTTCCTTGACCCCAACGGTCTTGGCGAAATTCTGCAGGCCTTGCAGCACCGGCCAGGTGATCTCTTGCCCCTTCGGAGCAAGCAGCGTGTCGTTTTGGGCGATGATATCCTCCTCAGCGACCATGCCAATGGCCAGTTCCCTGATCTTCAAGCTGGCGATCTGGACCGATTCGTCGGAGAGAGGTATTGACTCGAGCTGGTTGATTATCTCCGTGTTGTAGCAGCCTTTGCGCTTACGGAGGCGTCGGACTGCATCTTTGTGGTCTAGAGCTTGATATCGTAGGAGATTGTAGTCGAAAACCACGCGGATTATCTGGGCACCCAAATCGGATTCGCCAAAGGGCTCCTCATTTTCAAACTCACTGAAGTCCTTAAGCTGATTTCGTATGATCGCGGTGACCCCCTCCATGTGGGGAATCTTCTCAAGCAGGCGCGCCCCGGCTTCCGGATGGGAGCGATACATCTGCCATTGCTCCTCGTCCAGCTCCCTGTTGGCATACAGTGTATTGATAATCTCCGTTGGAAGGGTGACACAGCCTATCTGCGAGATCAGGGCGGCGATTTCCATCTGCCATATCTCCTCCATCGCCATGGCCTCGGCTATCCGGACGACCGGCGAACGGATCCGCAGGCCGCTGCTGAAGGCTGCCGGACTGGCAAAGCTGAGCAGTTCGGAGAGAACCTTGACGCTTCCCTTCAGGGTTTGATTGAGCAGCTCCTTCTCCGCCGTGACCAGTCTGTACTGACGCTGGGCGAGGGCGAGTGAAGTGACAAGCGTGGCAACAGAGCAGGGTTTATTGAGAAACCGAAAAATCTGGCCCTTGTTTACCGCTTCAATGGCGGTTTCCTGGTCGGCATTGCCGGTGAGCATCATGCGGACCGTATCCGGATAGATCTCCTTGATTGTGGCAAGGAGTTCGATTCCATCCATGACCGGCATGCGCATATCGGAAACCACAACGCTGAAGGGGCCTTCTTTTTTGAGAATTTCCAGAGCTTCCCTGCCGCTTTCGGCGGTAACGACATTATAGCGCCTACGAAGCTGCCGCTTCATGGATTCGAGTATCTGTACCTCGTCATCGACAAAGAGTATTTTATCCGTCATCGTTACCTGACCACCCTAACCATTTATCCGCAGAGAGCATAAAAGATAACCGCAAGAATCCTCTATCCATACCTCTGTCCAGATTCCATTTTCTGCGTGTCTAAACATGCTCTTCCAGAAAAAAACATATGTCTTACAGGAATCGGCACCATTCTTTCCTCAGCCGCCCCCATGTTCGGATTCTTCTATCCTTCCACCTCCGGCAACTCGATTATGAAGGTGGTTCCTCTGCCCTCTTCACTTTCCAGGAACAGGCGCCCCTGGTGTTTTTCGACCACGACCCGGTGGGCAATGGCAAGGCCCTGACCGGTGCCCTTGCCCCGTGTCTTGGTGGTGAAGAAGGGCTCGAAAATACGATCGCGGATATTTTTTGGGATGCCGCCGCCGGTGTCGCTTATGCGTATGGCTACCCCGCCTTTAGTGATGTCGGATTGTACGGTTATTGTGCCCTTACCCTCTCTGCCTCCGTCGGTTGCCGCATCGATGGCATGGGCGGCGTTGACGATGATATTGAGGAAGACCTGAGAGATTTCCCCGGCGAGACAGGGGATGGCCGGCAAATCCTGGTGGAAATCTTTTTCCATCTCGGCGACATATTTCCACTCATTACGGCAGACGGTTATGGTGGATTCAAGCATCTTGTTGATATCCATGGGTGATTTTTCTTCATCACCGGGATGGGAGAAATCCTTCATGGCCCGAACGATAGTATTGACCCGTCGCACTCCCTCGAGACTTTGATTGACGGTTACAGGTATTTCCTCCCAGAGATACTCCAGATCCGCTCGTTCCTTTTCTGCGGTAAGCTCACGGTCCAACTCCGCGGGCACGGCGCCGTCTTCCTGCAATTGCCGCCATAACCGCTCATAGACACGCAAAAACCCGGCAATATCCTCGAAACTCTCCTTTAAAAAGCTGATATTGTCACCGACGTACTGGATGGGCGTATTGATCTCGTGGGCGATGCCGGCGGCCAGCTGGCCCACCGCTTCCAGTTTCTGGGCCTGGCGCAGGTCTCTTTCCAGGGCCATCTTCTCGGTGATATCGTCGTAGAGGGCCAGACCCGCATAGATGGCGCCGGATTCATCGCGTATAGGCGTTGTAATGATGCGGAACTCCTTCTTTCCCTCGCTGGTGCTGCAGATTCGCATCACCTCGTTGGTTATGCCGTCGGCAAGCGTCGCCGCCATGGGACAGTCGCCGCATATTGCTTCCTGCTCTTCATCGACGACGGTCTGATAACAGGAGGCCCGGTCTCCCGGCTGTATATCCCCAAACCAGTGGCGCATACGCTGGTTGAACTCCATGATCTCCATGTCGGTATTGACCATCATCACCCCGGCATGGAGATTATCCATGATGGCGACGAGTTTTTCGCTCCGGCGCCTGACCTTCTTTTCCAGTTCTTGCCTGTAGGCCTGCATATGCTGATCGAGACGCAGGTGGCGCAGGGCATTTCCCACGGTTATCAGAACCACGTTCTGCGACAGAGGTTTGATGACATAGCCGTAGACGCCGACGTTCATGATTTCGTTGGCGACATCGGGGGAGCCGAAACCGGTGATCATGATCCGGCCCACCTGCGGATAGTGCTTTTTGCAGTGACGAATGAGTTCCAGTCCGGAATCGCCTGGCATCTTCAGATCAGTGAGAATCAGGTCGAATTCGCGGGCGCCGAGCGCTTCTTTTGCCGATTCAGCGTCTGGGGCCGTGAAACACTCATACCCGGCCCCTTCGAGAAACCTGGTCATCAGTTTGCGTATAGGCAGTTCATCGTCGACGATTAAGAGTGTTGCCTTCATATATATCTCCTGCAGACATTCTTTAGATCGCCTGATGGCGATATCGCTATTTCAGCGATCACATCGTTGTCGGGCCGGTTGCCTGGGGCTGCAGCGATTCTGGCCCAAAAGAGTGCTTTTCCCCTGTCTGCACTGCTCATTTTTTCGGATCAATATCGAGAAAGGCCAAAACATCCGCCGTTCTGGAGAGATCGCCGATAATCCGGCTCTCCGGCGTCGGCTGCCGTCGAATCAAGGTCGGGGTGGCGAGGATGCAATCCAGCTGTGCCCGTTCCGGAGACTCGGCAAGATCGATCACCTCGAATGTACAGCTGTTTTCGAGATATTTGCTGCAGATCCTCTCCAGCGACCGCACGGCCGACTCGGCCTTATCCGTCCTGCCGAAGATATAGAGCCTTAAATCATACATCATTTTGGCCGTATTTCCCATACAGACCTCCCTTCCAAAATCTCGTAGCCGATTGAGGCCCTGTAGCTATACATTGAACACTATGCCCTTGTCAGAGATTGTAAAGCCATGAACCCTGTCGGCATGGGCCATGCCCCGGGATTTGACTATATCTATCGAGCGTTTTTTTCGTTCTTCCCATTCAGTGATCTTGAGCAGAATCCAGGTGTCCATAACGGATGAGATACCGATCTCGGTGGCCATGGGGTCACCTGCACCATGAATGAGATTGGTCGACAGCGACGTAATACCATGGTTCTTCAGGTGATTGAGGATACGGGTGAACATGGCCTTGACATCGGCGACAATGGCCACGTCGGTGAGATTGGAAATCGGGTCGAAAATCACCGCCTCGGGCTTGAAATCGTTGATGGTGTCAAGAATGGTCAGCAGATGCATCTCTGCCCCATATTCGGTCGGCCTCCTGGCATGAAACTTCAGTAAACCACTATCAGCATAGGGCGATAAATCAAGTCCGATGGAATTCATGTTGCGGATGATCTGAGCGGCGGGTTCCTCAAAGGCAAAATAGACACACTTCTTATTGTCCCGGCAAACGGACGCGGCAAAATGGGCTGCCACGCTGCTTTTCCCGCTTCCGGCCGTACCGGATACCAGTATGCTGCTGCCTTTAAAATATCCCTTACCCGAGAGCATGGCATCGAGGTCTTCAATTCCGGTGGACACGCGTTCTTTACTCACTGTGTAATCGAGCATCGTCGAGGTCACCGGAAAGATGGAAATCCCCTTTTTGGTAACGAGAAAGGGATATTCGTTGGACCCGTGCAAGGATCCCCGGTACTTCATGATCTTCAGGCGGCGGACGGAGACCTGGTCGACAATACGCTGGTCGAGCAGGATGACGCAATCGGATATATACTCCTCGATACCGTGCCGGGTGACGAGCATGCGCCCTTCCCCCCGCTCGCAGGTAAGCAGAGCGGAGACCTTTTTTTCTTTGAGCCAGTCTATCAGTTTTTTCAACTCCCGGCGGATGGTCGATTCGTTTCCAAAAAAGGAGAAAATCGCGTCGATGCCGTCAATGACCACCCGCCTGGCGCCGACGGAGTCTATTCCATGAGCTATGGTGGCAATCAGTCCGCCGAGATCATAACTGCCGATTTCGCCGGCAACCTGCGGCGGAAAAGGAATAGTAATGATGTTGAGCTGCTTGCTCTCTGTCATCGCTTCGATATCAAAGCCCAGGGACTGGACGTTTTCGGCCAGATCCTGCCGCGATTCGTCGAAGGATATGAAGGCGCCGCTCTCGTCGGAGTCGGTAATGCCTCTGATGATAAACTCCATGGACAGCAGGGTCTTGCCGCAGCCAGGACCGCCGCAGACCAGGGTTGCCCGGTTGCGCGGCAATCCTCCGCCGGTGATTTCGTCCAAGCCATTGATCCCCGTCGGCGCCTTGGCCACTCCGGACTCTTTATGCCTTTCACTGTTCGTTTTTGCTGCCATCAACTCCCTCCCTGGTCTTCATCCCCTTTTCAAAGGCCCTGCGTATGGCCGTTGCCATTTGCGCCTTGGTTACCGGTTTGAGCAACAATTCACGGATCCCGATTTCCCTGGCCCTCTCTTCGCTCATCCTCTCACTGAACCCGGTTGCCATGACCACCGGCAGGTCGGGATAGACAACCAGGCACTTTTGGACCAATTGTTCGCCTGTCATCTCCGGCATGGTCATGTCGGTGAGCAAAAGATCGAAGTCCGCGAATCGTTTCTTAAACAGTTGCAGAGCTTCAACGCTGCTGGACCTGGAGGTCACCCTATAGCCCAGACTTTCAAGAATGCGGGTATTCAATTTGAGAATGGGGGGTTCATCATCGACAAGAAGAATATGCTCATCCCCCGTCGGCAGGTCCGTTTTGGCTTCAACTCTGGTCTCTTTGGGTGAGGAGGTCCTCGGCAGATAAATATCGAAGGTGGTTCCGGCTCCCTTCTCGCTGTCGACGGTGATAACTCCGCCATGGTTATGAACTATGCCATGGACGACCGAGAGTCCCAGTCCCGTTCCCTTGTCCTTCTCTTTGGTGGTGAAATAGGGTTCGAATATCCTGTCGACGTCGCTGCGTTTCATGCCGCAGCCGCTGTCGGCAACCCGCAGGTGGATGTAGCGGCCGGAGCCAAGATTCTGGTGGGGCCTCCTTTCGCCGTCCCTGATCTTCAGGTCTTGCAGCATGATATGCAGTTCACCGCCGTTTTCTTCCATGGCATGGCCGGCGTTGGTACAGAGATTCATAAGGATCTGATGGATTTCGGTCTCATCGCCGAAGATCATGCCCCGGCTGCGGATGTCCTGATGTATGTCAATAGAGCGTGGTATCCCCGAGCGGATCAGTTTGAGCACCTCGTGGACGATGGGCTCCACCAGGATCGGTTTGTAGGTCTCCTCGCCCTGGCGGCTGAAGGCCAGGATCTGGCCGACCAGTTCCCGGGCGCGCGTTGCCGACTGATACACCTCAGTAAGGCAGTCATCGGCGATTTCGTCCTTTCGTACCCGCTCCCTGGCCAGTTCGGTGAAACCGAGTATCGGTGTAAGAATATTGTTGAAATCGTGAGCAATACCGCCCGCCAGGGTGCCGATGGCCTCCAGCCGCTGGAGTTTCTGCAGGCTTTCCTGGTGTTGCTCCCGCTCGAGTTTGGCCAGTACGCTGTTGGTGATGTCGCGAATGGAGGCAAGGAACACCTTGTCGTCGTCCCAGTAGCTGGGGGAAACCTTGATTTCCGCGTAGCGGACGGTGCCCGCTTTTTGGACAATTTCGATCTCCTGGGGGGCATTGAGGGAGAGCGGAAAGCCGAAAACGTTGCCGACCAGATCGTCTGCGGAGCGGTCGAAAAGCGCACAGGCGGCGTGGTTGGCAAAATGGATCACTCCCTCCTGGCTGATGACGATGACCGCATCGAAGAGATTCTCCACCAGCCTACGAAAACGCGCCTCACTTCGACGCAGACGTCTCTCATTTACAAGACGCTCAGAAATATCGCGGATGAGTCCGATATAACCGTATACCTTCCCTGCCTCGTCCTTGAGGTAAAACACATTGGTTTCACCGGCAAACAGTTCTCCGGATGCCTTGCGGTATTCAATTGTGACGAGAAAGCTTTTATCGCTGAAATGTTCGCGGATCGTTTCGCCTACTTCTTCGAAATAGGCGTTGTCTCTGTAGAGAAGGCTGGTATGTTCGCCGACCACCTTCTTCTTGGCATAGCCGAACAAATCGATAAAGGCCTCATTACAGTCGATAATTGTTCTGTCGGTGTTGGCGACCAGAATTGCGTCGTGAATGGACTCGAAGAGGTCGCGGTATCTTTTTTGGCTTTGCCGTAAAGCCAGTTCGGCGTGTTTGCGCCGGGTAATGTTCTGCAGGGTCCCCATCACCTCGATCACCGAACCGTCGGAGGCCAGCACAGGTTTGCCGATGGCGTGGACATATCGGGTGCTTCCTTTGGGCAGGACGATCCTGAATTCTATGTCATAGCCGACCCCTTCGGCGAGGGCTCTGGTGAACATCCTGTCGAACATGGGCCAGTCGTCGGCATGGATATACTGTCGGTGGCCGGCGTAGTCCGGCGGCTGAGTGTCCGGTGGAAGATCGAATATATGATATATTTGCTCGGACCACGCGGGAATCATGGTTTCCGGGTCAAACCACCAGCTGCCGATCTCGGCGACCCGCTGCGATTTGCGCAGCATTTCCTCACTCCGGCGCAGGGCTTCTTCCTCTCGCCTGCGCCCGCTAATATCGATATGGGCGCCCAGCATTCGCGCCTGACGTCCGTCATCCCCGTGGATAAGCGATGCAGTGGCCATGATCCAGCGGTAGGAGCCGTCTTTATGGCGCAGACGAAACTCATTAGTGTACTTGGACCATGGATTGTCGATAAAGGCCGCAATCCGTTCTTTGGCACCCGGCAGATCTTGCGGATGAACGCGGCTTTCCCATTCGTGATACTCATCACCGATCTCGTCATCGTCGAAACCGATCTGCCTTTTCCATTCCGGTGAAAAGCTGACCTTGTTGGTCCGCAAGTCCCAGTCCCACAGGCCGACATCACCGGTTTTATACAGATACTGCAGCCTTTTCTCGTCTGCACTCAAGGCTTCGAGAGGCTCGGCCAGCTCGGTGATATCTCGACCGTTGACGATGATGCCCACAATATTGTTCCGCCGGTCGCGATAGGGAGTATAGACATAATCCATGAAGCATCGCCCTGCGCTTGCACAGGTGAACCAGTACTGATGGTAGGTGATCTCGCCTTGGAGACAGAGGTCAAGCTTATCCTTGAGGCTGGCAGCAAAGACCCCGGCGCCCAGCTGTTCCTCTATGGTGCACCCTATGACTTCCTCCCGGGTTGCCCCACTGAGCCGGAGCCAGGCGTCGTTTACAAGCATATACCGGTAGTGGCTGTCGAGAAGGGCGATACACTCACGGGTGGAGGCAAAAATGGAATGGAAAACCTCCAGTTTTTCTTCTTCGTTTTCCAACATGGCTGATATGTCCAACATGTTTCTTTTATTACCGGCGAATGAGTTATTTTTTCGGGGCTACCTGGGGGGCCTGTCTTTTGTTAGACAGAGTCTGACCCTGCTCCAGTATATGTCTTGCGCTTACACATATGCAAGTCGATTATAGCTCCTCCTCGCCTTGCATGGCATCGGCAACCTACAATGGTATGCACTGGTCCGGCAAACGATCCTGCTCCCTGCGAAGAGCAATCAACGCTCGGGTTATAACGTTTGAGTATAGCACAGGCTGCCGATATGCCCAAACGCTTTTTATTGGTCAGGGTTGTGGTGGTGAAGCATGGTGGGAAATCCCGGAACATATCGAGGCCATGCAGGCGGCGCTGGCGAGAAGATAGGTAAGGGGGCGCACTCAGGGTGGCAGCAGCTCTTCGGCCCGCTTATTCACCGAATATTTTCGAAGAACTCTTTCATAGAGGCCTTCCTTCTTGATATCATTTAGTATTTCCTGCCAGCGGTTGACCACTTTATCGGTGGTGTCGTTTGAAAAAGCAATATATAAATAGATGCTTTGCAGCACAAACGCCTCTTCTACAATCGTCGGATGGAATCCGGCCTGTAGAATACGGGTGTTGATGGCGGCATCTCCTGTCGCCCACAACTGGGTTCTTCCATATATGAGCTTTTGAATATTCAGGCTGTCCACAGGGACGCTCTCAATATTGGTAAAACCTTTATCTTTTAAATATTGCTCAGCCGTATCGTTGTAATAGGTGCCAATGGCGGCGACCTCTCTAGCATCGTCAAGGGTAGTTATTTCAAGCGGCGAACCTGCCTTCTTGTAGAGGATCTGGCGCTGTTCAAAAATGGGGCCAACCCATTTAAAGAGGCTTTCCCTTGCGGTGGTTCGCGTTGTTGAAAAAAGCACCGTTTTCGGTCCCTCAATCGCCAGGGCATACGCCCTTGCCCACGGATATACGTGGATTGTGCTCTTCCAGCCGAGACGAGTAAGTATTTCACGAACGATTTCTGTCGACGGACCTGTGAGGCGTGATTGTTCGTTGATATAGTTGGTAGGAGGGGCGTTCTCGGTGAGTATGGTGAATTCAGAGCCAGCAGCAAAGACCAGGGTAACGGAAAGCAAATACACCAAAAATGTCGGTATTATCGGCTTCATCATGATCAATCCTCCCCTGTTTCGACAACTCTCCGCCAACCCCTTCTCAGGGAGAGGCGCCTGGGCGCTGATAAGAGAAAAATACACCGTCTCTCTATAAGCTTGCAACGTATCTTTCATTATATTTCAAATACATCAAAATCATCGAAAGGTCTTCAGGAGACGCCCTCCTTGGAAAAACCTTCTTCGGAGTGTCTCGATCAATGCTCGCAGCTGTGGAATCTGTGGCTGTGGTTATTTCCTGAAGGCGCTGTAGTGATGGTAAAAAGTACTATTTTTCACCATGCTTCGAGTAGCGGGCCCTTGGCCAGGGGCGACCCCTCGCAGAAGAGATTGCCTGTTAGCCGAAGAGTAGTATTGTGAGTTGAGGTATTAATTCATCGCCATCTCAATGACGATAATCTCGCGGTAAGCCAGTTTGCGGTGCTCGAGGCAGTGTATCACCTGGGCCCCTTTGCCAGGGAGAGCTTGTCGCCTGGGAGTGTGTCTCTTGGAGCAGGGAAGAGAAAACTACTTTACCCGCGATTTTAAAGAAACTCAGCGTCAGCGAAAGAGTTGCAGTGACATATTTCCAGCATATTGACAGTTTACCGGCAGGAGGGTGAAAAAATGAATACGGTTCTCCATAAAGATGCCACACGCGGCCTGGCTGATCATGGCTGGCTGAAAAGCCGGCATACCTTCAGTTTTGCCAGCTATTATAATCCTGAACGTATGGAATTCGGTCTCCTGCGCGTCATCAATGATGATATCGTCGCACCATCCATGGGCTTTGCGACACATCCCCATGAAAATATGGAGATTGTCTCGATTCCGCTAGTCGGCTCTTTACGCCATAGGGACAGCATGGGCAATGAGCATGTCATCTCGGCCGGTGAAGTCCAGATAATGTCCGCCGGCACTGGTTTAACCCATTCGGAGTATAATAACTCCTCGCAGGATGAGGTTAAATTTCTGCAAATATGGGTTCTTCCCAAAAAGAAAAACATCACTCCGCGCTACGGCCAACTCCGGTTCGATGCCCACGACAGGAAAAACAGATTTCAGATCATGGTCTCTCCAATCGATTCTGACACAACGGTCTGGATCAATCAGGACGCCTGGTTTTCCATGGCCGCTCTCGAAACTGGAAAGCAAGCGGAGTACACCAAACAGATTGGCAATACCGGTGTGTATTTCTTTGTGATCAAGGGGAAATTCGAAATTGACGGCCATGTCCTTGAGCGACGGGATGGCCTGGGTTTGACGGAAGGGAAAAGCCATCTGGTGCGGAGTGCGGACAATGGCGAGCTGCTGGCAATCGAAGTGCCCATGGTCCAGAGTCAAGATGCTGAGCGCTAGATCTTCGCCACCTCTTGTCCGCTGCGGATGTTTACTGAGAAAGAATTTTTTTTATCTGTCGGCCAGTCCTTTGTCAAGGCTCACTGATTCAATGTGCGGCGCTTTCCTGTTCTTGGCAACAGCAACGACTTCCCGGGCAAGGACATCGGCGGCATCGACGACGGTGATGGGCATATTTTCGGCGATGATGCCAAGTTCGGTACATCCCAGAATGGCAGTGTCGACGCCCTTTCCGGCCAGGTGTTTTCCTATTTCCCTGAATTCCTGGCGTATTTTTTCTCTGGTTTCACCTCGTTTCACCCTGCAAATTATCTGGAAGAGCTCCTCCTGCCTCTCGGGGTCCGGATATATTGCCTTGACACCGCGGGCTTGGAAGGTGGTTGTGTAGATTTTCGTTTTGACAATGGTGTTCGATCCCAGTATCCCCACCGTTGTCACTTCCGGGTTCATGGAGATCACTTGGTCGACCACGAGGTCGATGAGATGAACAACTGGAATGTCCACAGCTTCAGTCACGTAGCTATAATACTCGTGGGCGGTATTACAGGGTATGACAATAAAATCGGCGCCACAGTTCTGGAGTCCCCTGGCCATTTCGGCCATGCAGGGTCCCGGGTTCTCACCACCTTCTTCGAGAATGGCCTGCACGCGGGATGGGATTTTGGGGTTGTTGTCGACAATGCAGCGAATGTGGTCGGCATCATCGAGGGCGGGTGTGTTGGTAAGTATTCGCTGCATGAGATCAATCGTCGCCTCGGGTCCCATACCTCCGAGAATGCCCACTATTTTTTCTGAAGAACCGGGTTGGCCCTTGCCGTTATCAGGCATAGGTAAATCTCCATATCACAAGAGAGAAGTATGAATAACACGACCGGGGTCCCTGAAGGCATCATGGGCCCCGGTCTTTGCAGGCATTGCTGCACAAGCAGGAAACGGGGGAGTGTGTTCACCGTCCCCCGTTATGTCGTGCAAAATGTTTTCTCCGCCAAGGATCCTAGGCGCGGAAGGTATCCAAGTACGCATACAGGGCCGGTGAGCCGCCGGTATGCAGGAAGAGGACATTTTCTCCCTGGGCGAAAACACCTTTGCGCACCAGATCGATGAGGCCGGCCGCCGCTTTTCCGGAGTAGACGGGATCGAGCAGGATTGCCTCCTCCCGGGCGAAGAGTTTTACCGCCTCGACCATTGAATCGGTCGGCAGCGAATAACCCGGACCGACATATTCACTATAGCAGACGATGTCGTCGCGGGCTATGCCGCCCTTGACTCCCAGCAGCTCTGCGGTCTGCTGCGCCAGTTCGAAGACGATCCCTTCCTGCACATCCCTGGGGCGGGATACATTCATTCCCGAGATGGGAATATTGGCGTTGGTACCGCCAATGCCTACAGCCATGCCGGCATGAGTTCCGGCGGAGCCCGAAGGAACGACGATATGATCGATACGGAGCTGGGCAGCGTTGAGCTGCTGCATCATTTCTTCTGCGCAGGCGGCATAGCCCAGAGCACCGATAGGGTTGGAGGCGCCGCCGGGAATGATGTAGGTTTTCTTGCCGGCCGCTTTGAGTTCGGCAGCGGTTTTTTCCATTTCAGCCATCATGTCGGAGCCGCCGGCGACGACGCGTTTGCTTTTCACTCCCAGGAGTTCGAAGAGAAAATTATTGCCGCTGCCATCTTCCTTGTAGGAGCCCTTGACCCGCTCCTCGAGCACAAGATGGCACTCCAGTCCCTCCTTGGCAGACCAGGAGGCGGTGAGCCGGCAGTGGTTCGACTGGATGGCGCCACAGGTTATAATGGTATCGGCGCCTTTTTCCAGGGCGTCGGCTATGCAGAAGTCAAGCTTTCGGGTTTTGTTGCCGCCGGCGGCGCCAGGAAGCAGATCATCTCTTTTGACAAACAGGTTGACCTCCGTACCAAGCGCCTTGGCCAGTTTGAGCATCGGTTCTATGGGTGTGGCTCCCTGGAGGTAGCCGCGCCTGGGGAATCTGGTGAAATCCATAACCCTTATCTCCTTATTGTTGGAATGGTAATATCAGACTACCCTTGAAATTCAGCCTGTCCGATTGTGGAGAGACAGGGGCTCTATTCTTGGCTGTCTGCAGCCAGGACGGGTGCAGACGAGCCTCCCGGGGACGGGTTAAGGCGCCCCGGGAAAAGAGTATCCCTGTTCTTGAAGGAGTTGCTGAGTATAGAAGGGGGCATCAGTTTGTATTATACCGCGAAGATCGCTTCCACCTCAATAGCGGCGCCGAGCGGCAGGGCCGCAACCTGGTAGGCGCTTCTGGCGGGAAACGGTTGGTCAAAATAGTGTTTGTAGACTTCGTTGACGGCTTGAAAATCGCCGATATCGTTTAAGAATACCGTTGTTTTCAGGGCCTTCGACAGGGTCGTGCCGCCACTGCGGGCAATGGCTTCGAGATTTTTGAAAACCCTGTGCGCCTGTTCGGCAATGTCGCCCTCGACAATTTTTCCTGAATCCGGGTCCAGGGGCAGCTGTCCGGAAGTAAACATCAGTCCGGTGTATTGGATTGCCTGTGAATAGGGTCCCACGGCGGCTGGCGCCTCATCTGTATGTATGACCTTTACGCTCATTTTTCTTCTCCATTCTAGGTTATGGTTCTGGGAGCTGGTAGCATTTGCTCCGATATTACAATAGCTGCGCGTGCATGGCTGGAACGGTCTACCACCCCATGGCCTGCGGCAGCCAGAGAATCACATTCGGAAAACACGCCATAGTGAAGATACCACCTATTGTTAGCAGGCTGAAGGAAATTCCTTCAAGCGATACGCCACCAATGCTTGAGGCTATGAACATATTTTCGCCATAGGTCCGGTGGAGAAGCCGATGCCGCCCATGCCGGAGCAGGGCTGATGATCTTTGCGTGTGGATCAGCAGCTGGTGTTTGTATCCGTCTCTGTCGGGGAAATTGGCAGGGAGAGGGTGAAAGTGCTTCCCCTGCCATGCTTGGAGGTGACGTCAATGGAGCCGCCGTGGCCATCCACCAGGGTGGAGTGCACCATGGCGAGGCCTTGGCCGGTGCCCTTGCCGACGGTCTTGGTTGTAAAAAATGGATCGAAGATATGGCCGAGCACTTCTTCGGGTATTCCAATACCGTTGTCGGATATTTCTATCTTGATGCAGTCGCCGCTTTGGCTGGTGGAAATGGCGATGGTGCCTTTTTCCTGTGACTGAGACTCGTCTATAGCATGTGCTGCATTGACGACAATGTTGAGTATGGCCTGCTTTATCTGCCCGGAATACACCGGAACCAGCGGCAGTGAATCGTTGAGATTAAGCGTGATATCGGCGCAGTATTTCCATTCATTGGTGGAGACTGTCACCGTATTTTTTAGTATTTCGTTTATGTCGACCTCCTCCTTGGTTTTCCCCCCGGGATGGGCGAAATCTTTCATGGCACGTACCACGGTGGCCATTCGGTTCAATCCTTCAAGCGAGCCCTCAATCGCTTTGCCGGTTTCCTCGTTGAGGTAGTCAAGGTCAATCTCTTTTTCGAATGCATCTATTTGCTTGCTCAGAGAGGCAAGCTGCTCGTTGTCTGAGTCGAACTGCTTCAGTGAGGTGTATTTTCTGAGAAGCTGCTGGTAATCCGAGAAAGCATCTTCGAGAAAGTGGGTGTTGTCTGTGACATATTGGATCGGTGTGTTGATTTCATGGGCTATACCGGCGGCCAGTGTGCCTATGGCCTCCATTTTACTCATCTGGAGGATCTGGCGCTCCATCTCCAATTGCTTGGTAATGTCCCGTTTTATGGAAACGAAATTGATGATTCTGCCCTTATCGTCTTTAACAATGGAAATTGTTGCTTCAGCGTAGTAGATTTCTCCCTTTTTACTGGTATTTGTAAAACGGCCCTTCCAGGTTTCTCCACTGAGGATGGTATCCCAGAGTTTTTTATAAAATGCCTCGTCCTGGACACCGCTGCTCAGGATGCTGGGGTTTTTTCCCAACACTTCATCGCGGCTGTAGCCTGAGATCTTTTCAAAGGCCGGGTTGACATAGAGAATTTCGGGAACGGTGTTTGTTATGATGATCGATTCGTCGACATTTTCGATGGCGGCAATCAGTCTGTGCTGCATGCGCCGCAATTTATTTTTCGCGTCTATTTCATCCTGAAGTTCGGTGTTGAGTCGAACAAGGTCCTTGGTGCGTTCTTCGACGATCATCTCGAGATCGATATGCTGTTTCTGCAGTTCCGCCTGCACTTTTTCGAGCTCATCCGTCTGCTGTTGGCGTTTGAGGTTGATAAACCCCATATTGGAGATCTCATTGGCCATGACCCAGAGAAAGTGAAGAATTTTCTCGAATCGTTCCGTTGGGATCGTCTCCATGTCATAAAAGGCGGCCGTCATTTCTTCTTCATCGGCGCCGATTTCCCGGGCATATTCGCGGACGCGTTTTTCGTCGACGTCTTGAATGTGATATTGTCCGATGAGCCAGTTGGCAAGGTGGCGGCCGTTAACGATAATCGGGGCGGCGGCATCACTGAAACCACAGCTATGGCATTTTTGATAGAAAGGCTGCAGGCGCTGCGCAGCCTCCTGGCCCAGGAGCATGCCGGAGGCAATGCACTTCTTTTTCCCGTGGTGGGTCTGCCGGATCAGTGTGCATATCGTTGAATGGTTGCTCGGTTTGGTGATGGGGGTGCCGTCTGGCGTGGTTATCGTCGAGGCGATGCCATTGGCCTCTGCAAAGAGATCCTGAATCTTCTGAAGTCTTTCAAGCTCGACCAGGTCTGTTAGGGAGTAGTTCGTCATGTGGTATGCCCAAATATCGATCCGCTGAGGTTGAACGCTTCTACGTCTTTGTCACTATTCATTACCACGGAGGCGGACTGCTACTGTTGCATCTAATCATCTATGTCGGGAAAATAGTGATCAAGACACTGGGGACAGATACCGTGCGATGTGTTGGCAAGAGTATTTTTCACCAAGGAGGGAACCCAGAGCCAACGTTGCTCATTTTGCGGGTCGCGGATTTTCCTGCAGTTCTGGCACTGGGTGATAATTCCCCTGTTATCGATAAACTGTTTGCTGAAAGCAACGATTTCCTCCCGGAGCTGTGATTTCCTGACGAGGTGATTGCTGATGACCAGGCCGCGGCTTCGTACCAGTGGGTAGGCGGTCTGACGATAGAGCCGATATTCAAGGGGCGAGGAGCATTCGTAGGTCTGCTCGAAAGGGGTGTTGTCCTGCAATGCCGCAGTATAGGCTTGTTTAAGGTAGCTTTTAATCGGTTCCCGGAAGGCATCTTGAATGTTGGAGCCGAGTGGATAGCGTCTGAGTATCTCTTCGCCGTTATTGTCGAGGGCAAAATTCTCCCACATGTTGTTGTATGCCTTTAAGGTAAAGGCAGAGTCAACGATATAGATGACATCCTCACTTTCCTCGATGGTCGTCAGATCAAGGTAGAGAATATCCTTTTCGAACTCGGGGTCGATTTTCATGCGAGAAGGAGCTTTTGAATTGTCTACATCTCCGTCGGCGATCATCTGTTCACAGATCGCCTCTGCGAATTTCTACAGAATTATAGCATGCTACAGGCTGCGAATCAAATACAGGGTGTGATTCTTCATCGAAGAATGCCTCAGTTCAATGCTGGAGGATTGCAGAGGCAACCGGCAGAGGCGCTTGTATTTTTCATAATATCTGGCGGCCGATTCGATAATGTAGAAGAAATTGAACCAGAACCTGTGCTCGCTGAATTCGTCGTTCTCCTGGAGAACCGTCATGATCCTGAAGATGTAAATGGCTACATAGAGAGAGAAGGCGCAGAATGAGTAGCCTCACAGTAGGGGAGAGCAGGGAGAATCGGATCGCTTTTCAGGCTACTGTTTGCCCCCCTGTCTCTGAGGAATTGGATAGACTGAGTAGCAGAGTTCACCAGAAAAAGGAAAAACTCCCTATATGGTCCTCCTTTCCGTTTGACCTTTGACCTCGTTTGGTTTTTCATAAAGAGGTCGGGGCGGCAGCATGCATGTCGAGCCCGGATACATCTTTCAATCTACACATAGCAGCTATAATGGATACAATAGACGCCATAAAAGAAGAAATACGAAGAACCGAGACCATACTCGTCGAATCACGCGACAATTACCGGAAGAATCCCGATCAGTACAGCGCCAAACTCTTACTGTTGAGTACGGAGAACTATCTCGCCGATCTGTTGAGAAAACTCGATGCCCTGACATCTACGAAGTAGAATGGTTTGGGCCTACATTTTTCTATGGGTGATAGGGGAGCCGAGTTTCCTACATAGTCTTTCGAGCTTTTGGGGGCAGAAGTATACGGCTGTTGTGTACGGTCTTTTCGAGCAGGAGTGAGTTGGGAAAAAGGAGCGTAACTCTGGAAATCGGTGTTGACCTGACACCTTTTTGCCGGTCCCGGATTATGCTGGTATCTGCTCGATAAGAGAGAAAACCTTTTTTTGCACCTTATCCAACATATCGGCTAGCACAGGACCATGTTTGGAGCCCTGGGCGAGGCTGTCTCGATGGTGCGTGAACAGTTTGGCGATGGGATTTTTCATTTGACGGACCAGGGTGTCGTCATGCTTTTCCATTATTTCCAGCAGGGACTCGAAGAAACGGGTGAAGGGGGCAGGAAGTGTGAGGCTACCCGTCTCCCTGTCTGCAGGTGTTGGTGGAAAACCACTCTCTTGTACCGACGGCGAAAAACTTGCCGTTTCGGCTGTAGAGGCGGCGCGGGCCTCATAACGGCTTTCGAGGCTGAGATCGGCGGTGAAGGAGGATACGGTTTCCCGCGAGCTTATCTCCAAAGCCTTTTTCAAGGCCTGTTGCATATCGCCTTCTTGCATACGGTTCATGACGCCGTCGAGGTCCAGCATCAGCGCTTCGATGTCCTCACGCTCCCCGTCACTGAGTTCCCCTTCCACGGCAAAGGAAAAACTCTGGCCTGAGGCCAGGGTGATCTGGCGCTGGTTCTGCCGTAAAAGAACAGAACCCGATTCGTTCTCGAGTGCTCCTTCGCGGGTGTAGCCGGAGGCGTCCATACGGGAAAAAGCGGAGACATTGAGGCTGACCCGGTCGCCTTCCCTGGTTTCTAGAACAACTGTGGTTGCAGAACTTTGCGAGGTCGATACGGCCAGCTCGCGGCTGGAGGTCGCGTACCGGTAGTGGCTAGGATAACTCTGCCCGGCGGAAATCCCTTCCGCTGGCAGGTGGTTGCTAAGTGTAGTCATGGCATTCCTCCTTGAATACCCATTATCGATTTTTCCAGATGCCTGTCGGAGAAATTTCTTTGTCTCCGCTTCCGCTCCGCTTTGACACAATCAATGCTCACCACAGTAATTTTATGGCTCCGTCTGCGTAACCGAAAACGTCATGAGCTGAGAAAAAAGCGGTTCTCTGGCGCACTTCTGACATATCTTTTTTTGATTACCCCTTCTTCTCAGCAACTCGGTCTGAGACAGGGATACTCTTTTCCCGGTACGCCATGAACCCATCTCTGGGGGCTCGACTGCAGCCGCCCAGGCCGCAGACGCCCGTGAAAAGAGCACCCCTGTCTCCCC